>BNJS01001668.1_pt1 | contig 29464 bp, 32 predicted proteins | sample 8540461 | NCBI WGS metagenome assembly BNJS01 (sample SAMD00202454, study PRJDB9452) | human saliva metagenome | isolation source: human saliva | place: Japan | reverse complement strand
AGATCCATACCATACTTGCGAGCCAAAACACCCACACCGTGGATATGGTCTGAATGCTCATGGGTAATCAAGATGGCATCCAGGTCTTCTGGTTTGCGATTTATTTCAGCAAGGAGACTGGTAATTTTCTTGCCAGACAAGCCTGCATCCACTAAAAGCTTCTTTTTTGGTGTTTCCAGATAAAAGGAATTTCCACTGGAACCCGACGCTAAAATACTGTATTTAAAGCCTGTTTCACTCATTCTAGTCTTCTACTTCATCCTCCCATACTTCTTCTTTCACTGCATCCTTATCATAAGGGAGCACAATTGTGAAAGTTGATCCCTTACCGTATTCACTCTTGGCCCAAATAAAGCCATTATGCTGTTTGATAATTTCTTTGGCAATAGACAGTCCCAGACCTGTCCCACCCTGGGCACGACTTCTAGCACGGTCAACACGATAGAAACGGTCAAAGATGCGTGGTAAATCCTGCTTAGGAATACCCAAACCTTGGTCTGAGATGGATAAAATCATCTGATCATCAGTTGTTTTCATGGTCACTGTAATTTTCCCACCATCTGGCGAATACTTAATAGCATTGTTGAGAATATTATCAATGACCTGTGTCATCTTATCTGTATCAATTTCAATCCATACCGAGGTAATTGGGTAATCTCTCACCAGTTCGTATTTCTTATCTTCATCCTGCCCTCTTATCTGATCAAAACGGTTGAGGATAAAAGTAATAAAGGCAGTAAAGTTAATCAGTTCCACATCTAGATGACTGGTCGCATTATCAATCCGTGAGAGATGAAGGAGATCCGTCACCATTCGCATCATACGATTGGTTTCGTCTAGAGATACCTTGATAAAGTCTGGTGCTACGGTTTCACATAAAGCTCCCTCATCCAAGGCTTCAAGATAGGATTTAACACTGGTTAAGGGTGTACGCAACTCATGGCTAACATTGGATACGAAGAGTCTTCGTTCGCGTTCTTCCTTCTCCTGCTCAGTCGTATCGTGTAAAACAGCAACCAAACCCGAAATAAAGCCAGACTCTCGACGAATCAAGGCAAAGCGAACACGAAGGCTCAGATACTCACCATTAGCATCCTGAGAATCAATTATGAGCTCAGGAATTTGGGTGATCAAATCACGAAGTTCATACTCATCTTCAATCTTAAGCAACTCTAGGATACTTTTGTTGAGAACATCTTCTTTCTGAACACCTAACTGTTTCTTAGCCATGTCATTAATCATGGTAATCTTGCCACGACGATTGGTCGCAAGGACTCCGTCGGTCATGTAAGATAGGATACTATGTAATCGTTTACTCTCTTGTTCCAGATTTTCTTGGGTTAAACGAATTACTTCTGATAAATCATTGAGATTATTAGTAATATTGGTAATTTCAGAGCTTCCCTGCATATCCAATACCTGAGAATAATCTCCTGCAATCAGGTCTTTTACCTTTTGATTGATTTGCTTCAACCGAATATTATCTCGACGATTTTCTAGCAAGAGCAAGGTCACCACTAAAATAAAGCCAAGTAGAATGAGGATAAAGATAAAATCACTGGTTAAAACTGTGTCTTTAATTAGTTTAATCATTATTTCTCATATAATAACCAACACCGCGACGTGTTAGGATATACTCAGGACGACTTGGTGTGTCTTCAATCTTCTCACGCAAACGTCTGATAGTTACGTCAACAGTCCGAACATCTCCGAAATAATCATAACCCCAGACCGTTTCAAGCAAGTGTTCACGAGTAATTACTTGACCGATATGAGAAGCCAAGTGATACAAAAGCTCAAATTCACGGTGAGTTAAGTCTAGTTCTTCACCGTATTTCTTAGCAACATAGGCATCTGGAACAATCTCCAAGTCCCCAATTTGCAAAGGTTGAGTTTTATTTTCATCTGATTCTTGATTATCTACAGAAGCCAAGTCCGTGCGACGAAGGAGAGCTTTAACACGCGCCTGCAACTCACGATTTGAGAAGGGTTTTGTCACATAGTCATCCGCCCCAAGCTCCAAACCGATAACCTTATCAAATTCGCTATCCTTAGCTGACAGCATGATAATAGGCACACTGCTAGTCTTCCGAATAGTCTTCGCAACTTCTAAACCATCAATTTCTGGAAGCATCAAATCCAAAATAATAATATCTGGTTGCTCTGCTTCAAATTGCTCTAGCGCTTCACGACCATTAAAAGCAGTTACAACCTCGTAACCTTCCTTGGTCATATTAAACTTGATAATATCTGAGATTGGTTTTTCATCATCTACAATTAATATTTTTTTCATATGTTCACCTTTTTCTCTACTATTATACCAAAAAAATAGCAAGAAGACATAATAGCTAGTCTTTGCTACTGTCTAATACTCTTCGAAAATCAAATTCAAACCGCGTCAACGTCGCCTTGCCGTACTCAAGTACAGCCTGCGGCTAGTTTCCTAGTTTGCTCTTTGATTTTCATTGAGTCTAAGTTGGCTTGTGCATAAGCCTGCCAGATTTTTTGTTGGGGTTTGGCAAGTGGAACATCCTTGAACTCTTCTGGTGAAAGCCAGCGAACTTCCCTATCTGAAAAATCATGGAAGTCACTCACTTGACCTGCTACAATTTGAACATGCCATTTACGATGACTAAAGACATGCTTGACAGTCTCAAAATAAACATCAAGCCAATCAACATCTAGGTCATAGTCCTGCTGGAAACTCTCTTCTGGACTGGGTCCAAAATTCACACTTTCTTCTGCAACCTGATGGAAGAGGTCAAACTGCTCCTCTTGCGAAAAGTCATCTACTTCTACCAGTGGGAAATGCCAAAAACCTGCCAATAGCTTTTCACTTTCATTTTTTTCAAGTAAAAATTGCCCCTGAGAATTTTTCACAACTAAGGCTTTAAGATAAATAGGAACTGGCTTTTTCTTGGGAGCCTTGATTGGATAACGGTCCATTGTGCCATGCTGATATGCCGCACTAAAGTCCTTAATTGGACTTTCTTCTGGTCTGGGATTTACAGGAGCCTCAATATCAGACCCTAAGTCCATCAAGGCTTGATTAAAGTCACCTGGCCGTTCTGGGTCAATCAAGATTTCCATCATTGCCTGAAAAATTTTGCGATTGCTAGGAACTCCGATATCATGATTAACCTCAAACAAGCGTGCCAAAACCCGCATAACATTGCCATCTACAGCCGGCTCAGGCAAGTTAAAAGCAATACTGGAAATCGCTCCTGCAGTGTAAGGTCCAATTCCTTTCAAGCTGGAAATTCCTTCATAGGTGTTTGGAAATTGGCCACCAAAGTCAGTCATAATCTGCTGGGCCGCAGCCTGCATATTGCGTACTCGAGAATAATAACCCAAACCTTCCCAAGCCTTCAGTAAACGCTCCTCAGGTGCTGTTGCCAAACTCTCCACTGTTGGAAACCAGTCTAAGAATCGTTCATAATAAGGAATAACTGTATCCACCCTAGTCTGCTGGAGCATAATTTCAGACACCCAGATATGATAAGGATTTTTACTTCTACGCCACGGTAAATCTCGCTTATTTTCATCATACCAGTTGAGAAGTCTCTCACGGAAAGAACTAATCTTCTCTTCCGGCCACATGACGATACCGTATTCTTTCAAATCTAACATATCTCTAGTATAACACAGAAGATTCTAACTGTCCTTTTCCTAGTACTAAAAAGCCTCTTCCCAAGGGAAAGAGGACTAAATCTTATTGATGAACTGCTTGGGCTGCTGTGATAAGGGTCAACTTGTACACATCATCCGCATTACATCCACGAGAAAGGTCGTTAACTGGCTTGTTTAAACCTTGCAAAACAGGTCCTACAGCTGCAAACCACCAAGACGTTCAGCCATCTTGTATCCGATATTTCCTGCCTCGATACCTGGGAAGATGAAGACATTTGCTTGACCAGCTACCGTACTTCCAGGAGCTTTCAGAGCTGCAGTTTCAGGAACAAAGGCTGCATCAAATTGCAACTCACCATCGATTTCAAGGTCAGGACGCAAGTCGTGAGCAATTTTAGTTGCTTCAACAACCTTATCAACACTCTCACCAAATCCTGAACCTTTAGTAGAATAGCTCAGCATGGCAATTTTAGGCTCGATGCCAAACATTTTAGCTGTGATTGCTGAGTTGATGGCAATTTCAGCCAAGGCTTCTGCATCAGGATTGATATTGATAGCACAGTCTCCAAATAGGTAACGTTCCGTACCACGAACCATGAGGAAGGCACCTGAAGTACGAGTCACATTTGGACGAGTTTTGATGATTTGTAGGGCTGGGCGAACTGTTGAAGCTGTTGAGTGAATAGCTCCAGATACCATTCCATCAACCAAGCCCAAGTAAACCAACATAACACCAAAGTAATTGACATCTTCAACCAAAACCTTGCGTGCATCTTCTTCAGACATTTTGCCCTTGCGACGCTCTACCAAGGCAGCAACCATTTCTTCAAATTGAGGATAATGTTGAGGGTCAATGACTTCATAACCATCCATGATCCCTTCAATTTCAAGATAAATTTTAATTTTTTCAGGATTTCCAAGCAAAACAGGAATCACTTCTGTTTCTTTTACCAAGCGTTTAGTCGCTTGAAGAATACGTGGCTCTTCCCCTTCAGGGAGAACGATACGAGCATTTTTACCAACTAGGTTGGCTTTGAGACTTTCAAAAACTTCCATGAGTTTTCTCCTTTAAGATAATAATTATACTCTGAAACAGTTTTTATAGAGTATTAGTTGATAACTGGGTAATAAGGTTGCTGAAATCATCCGGCAAGGAACTTTCTAACTGCAAGTCTTGCTCTAAAAATGGATGATAAAAGGATAGGTAATGGCAATGCAGGGCCTGACGTTGGATGCCGTCATCCAAGCTACCACCGTACAAATCATCGCCCAACAAAGGAAAACCAATATGAGAAAAATGAACTCGGATTTGATGGGTTCTTCCAGTATGCAGTCGAATGTCTACCAAGTGAATATTTCCATAAGAGGCTACAATCTTATATGATGTATGGGCATACTTTCCACCTTTAGCCACTCGTCTAGTGATAATAGAGTCTTCATCACGCGCAATAGGAGCAATAATTTCCCCCTCTGACTCCAAATATCCATCTCCTTTAACCAAAGCAAAGTAGCGCTTCTCGATAGATTTCTTCTGCAACTGCTTGTCTAATCGTGCGTGGGCATAACCGTGCTTTGCAAAGAGCATCAAGCCAGAAGTATCTCTATCAAGCCTAGTCACAATGTGAACCTGCTGATTTTCGTAATTTTGCTTGACGTAGTAACCCTTGATAAAATTGGCAATGGTATTGGAGTGATTAACACTAGGAATAGAAGCCACTCCATAGGGTTTGTTTAAGACTAGAAAATGGTCATCCTCATAGAGAATATCCAGTGGGCGCTCGATTGCTTCTAGAGTTTCAAAGCCTTCCTCAGCGGGAATATCAATGGTAACGCGGTCTCCAAGATCCAATAGATACGTTGCATTTTGCGGTTGATCATTGACTAGAATAGCTCCACCTCGAAACTTAATCTTGGCCAGAAGTCCCTTAGAAACCTCATGCTTTTTCAAAAAGGTCTTAACCTTAACATGCTCATCTGCGATAAATTCAAACCTCATTCATCCACCTCGCCGATGAAAGCATCCTTAACGCGGTTCCAGAAACTGGTGTGGCTAGGTGAGGCGACAAAGTGAATCTTATGGTGGTCGATTTGATACTCAATTCGCTCAATATTGCGGAAGGAATAGACACTATTGTCAACCGAAATGGTATGGTAATCGTTTCTCGTTGGAATGAGTTCAATCTTATCCTTCTTAGGAACAATAATGGACGAACCCAGCGTTCGATAAACACGATTGTTAAGGCTAGCAATTTCCGTTAATTGCAAAGCTTCAATAGTTGGGTGTAAAATAGCTCCACCAAGCGACTTGTTATAGGCCGTGCTACCAGTCGGGGTCGAAACTGTTAGCCCATCTCCACGAAAACGTTCAAAGTGGACACCGTTAATCACAACATCCGCCACCATGGTTCGATCAGACCTGCGGATGCTAGCTTCGTTTAGTGCTCTGAAAATCTTGACCTCTCCATTTCCAAGAAAAACCTTTACATTCAAAACCGGATAAGAAACTCTTGCTCCGGTATCTAGCTGCAAATTAGTCACTAGCTTGTCCAACTCAAAATCACGATAGTCTGTATAGAAGCCCAAATGTCCAGTATGAACACCGATAAAGCGGACCTTATCAAGTTGATTTTCGTACTTATGAAAGGCTGATAAGAGCATGCCATCCCCACCAATGGAAATAACAATATCCGGATTGGTATCATTGAGTATAAACTGATTTCTCTTCAAACGATCTCGTAATTCATACAAGACCCTTTGACTCTGCGGTTTTCTATTGGCTATCAGGTCAATTCGTTTACCTATATTCTTCATCTGTATCGTCACTGTTTCCTACACCGTCATTTAATTTTCTACTCAAAGGATCAAAAAGAGCCTGAGCTTCTTGAATATCATCTCGAATTTTACCCATTTCTTCATCCAACTGATGGGCAATTTTGGCAGTAATTTCCAGTCTCTTTTTAATTTCCTCTGGGAAATCCCCTTGGTACTTGTAGTTGAGAGAATGTTCTATCGTTGCCCAGAAATTCATGGCCAAAGTACGAATTTGAATTTCCGCCAAAATGGTCTTGGCTCCATTGATGGTGTCAACCATATATTCTACTACCACATGATAGGAACGGTAGCCTGAAGCCTTTCGATGAGTAATGTAATCTCGCTCCTGTATGATACGCATATCCTGACGCTTACGCAAAATAGCCACAACTTCTTGGACGTCATCTACAAACTGGACCATCACACGCAAACCAGCAATATCCTGTAAATCGTGTTCTAAGGTCGCATAAGTAATACCACGTCGAGCCATCTTTTCCTGGATACTCTCAATTGGCTTAACTCGACCAGTCACAAACTCAATCGGAGAATGCTTATTTTGTTTACGATATTGCTTACGAATACCACGTAGTTTAATCTTTAACTCACCAACAGCTTGAATGTAAGGATCTAGAAATTCTTCCCATTCTAAGGTCATATATTCTCCCTTGTTCCCATATTATCCTTCAAAAATATCTTTGATTTTTTCTCCAGATTCATATACAATAAATACAATGCTATTATATCATATAATCCGCTTTCATAGATAAAGAAAAGGTAAGAAAAATGAAACATTTAGAAATTGAATTGAAAAACACTCTTGAAAAAGATGAATACAATCGTCTAAAAAGACCAATTCACAGGTGTCATTCCTGTTCTTCAAAAAAATTACTACATCGACACGCCTGATTTTGAACTACGAGAAAAGAAAGTTGCTATGCGCATTCGAACCTTTGAAGACTGGGCAGAATTGACACTCAAAGTCCCACAAAGCGTTGGAAACATGGAATACAATCAAAAATTGCAACTAAAAGATGCTGAAAACTATCTAACCAAGGAAGAACTTCCTCAAGGGCTTGTGCTCGATGAATTGGCGAAACATGGTATTAAAACAAGTGAATGGCAGATCCTTGGTTGTCTAACGACACTTCGCTATGAAATGCAAACAGCTATTGGTCTCATGGCGCTGGATGAAAGTCAGTACTTTGATATTACAGACTACGAATTAGAGCTTGAAGTGGAAAATCATGAGCAAGGCAAACAGGATTTCCAACAATTTTTAGAGGAAAATCAGATTTCCTACCAAAAAGCTCCCTCAAAATTGGTCCGATTTGTCAAAAGCATGAAAAATAGCTGAAATAATCTCCATTTTTTGGTAAAATAGAAAAGATAAAAATACACAAGTCCCAGTTCATATATGTAAGATAAATATAACTAGGATTTAAAAAGTTTACAGAGGACGGTCTATAATGTCAGATAGAAAAAACATGAAACTTTTCGCACTCAACTCTAACCAAGAGATTGCACAGAAAATTGCACAAGCTGTTGGTGTACCGCTTGGAAAACTATCATCACGTCAATTTTCAGACGGAGAAATCCAAGTGAATATCGAAGAAAGTGTCCGTGGTTATGATGTTTACATCATCCAATCAACAAGTTTCCCTGTTAACAACCACCTAATGGAATTGTTGATCATGGTTGACGCTTGTGTGCGCGCAAGTGCCCACAGTATCAACGTTGTCCTTCCATATTTTGGCTATGCACGTCAAGACCGCATTGCTTCACCACGTGAGCCACTTACAGCTAAACTAGTTGCTAATATGCTGGTTAAGGCTGGTGTTGACCGTGTCCTTACGCTTGATTTGCATGCTGTTCAGGTGCAAGGCTTCTTTGATATTCCTGTTGACAACCTCTATACAGTTCCTCTATTTGCAAAACATTACTGCGATAAGGGGCTCCTTGGCTCAGATGTTGTTGTCGTTAGCCCTAAAAATTCAGGTGTGAAACGTGCTCGTAGCCTAGCTGAATATCTTGATGCTCCTATCGCCATTATCGACTACCCACAAGACGATGCAACTCGCAACGAAGGTTATATCATCGGTGATGTTGAAGGTAAAAAAGCTATTTTAATTGACGATATTCTTAATACAGGACGTACCTTCTCTGAAGCTGCTAAAATCGTTGAACGTGAAGGAGCTACAGAAATTTATGCTGTTTCTAGCCACGGTCTCTTCGTCGAAGGAGCTGCTGAACTTCTTGACAAAACTAAGATTAAAGAAATTCTTGTGACTGATTCAGTAGCAACAAAAGAAAAAACTCCTAAAAACGTATGCTACATCACTGCTAGTGAGTTAATTGGTGATGCCATCGTCCGTATCCACGAAAGAAAACCAGTCAGCCCACTCTTTGCCTACAACAAAAAGAAATAAGGTGATTCTTTGATTTATTTGGACAATGCTGCAACGACTCCTATGTCAGCAGTTGCTATTTCAGCGATGACCAAGGTTATGCAAGAAACCCACGGAAACCCTTCTAGTATTCATGGTCATGGTCGTCAAGCTGGTAAACTCTTGCGAGAAGCCCGTCAGGAACTAGCTCAGTTACTGGGGACAAAACCTCAACATATCTTTTTCACTTCTGGTGGGACTGAAGGCAACAATACTGCCATCATTGGCTACTGCCTTCGTCACCAAGAACAAGGAAAACATATCATCACAACTGCCATTGAGCACCATGCTGTCCTTGAAACCATTGATTACTTGGTTCAACACTTTGGTTTTGAAGTAACCATTATCCAACCAGAAAATCAAGAAATCACCGCCCAGAAAATCCAAGAATCCTTACGAGATGATACGATTTTGGTTTCTACCATGTTTGCCAATAATGAGACAGGAAACCTACTTCCCATTGCTGAAATTGGCCAAATACTCAAACAACACCCTGCTGCCTATCATGTCGATGCAGTTCAAGCTATTGGTAAAATACCAATTCATCCCGAAGAATTGGGCATTGATTTTCTCACTGCTTCTGCCCATAAATTCCATGGTCCTAAGGGAATCGGTTTTCTCTACGCTTCTAGCATGGACTTTGATTCCTATCTCCATGGCGGAGACCAAGAACAGAAAAAACGTGCAGGAACTGAAAGTTTAGCTGCCATTGTAGGCATGGTGGCAGCCCTAAAAGAAGACCTAGAAAAGCAAGAAGAACATTTTCAACATGTACAAAATCTAGAAACTGCCTTTCTGGCAGAGCTGGAGGGAGTTCAGTATTACCTGAATAGAGGACAACATCATCTCCCTTATGTTCTCAATATTGGATTTCCTGGCCAGAAAAATGACCTCTTGCTCCTTCGGCTAGATTTAGCTGGAATTTCAATCTCTACTGGCTCAGCCTGTACTGCAGGCATTGTTCAATCAAGCCATGTTCTTGAAGCCATGTACGGAGCAAATTCAGAACGCTTGAAGGAATCCGTTCGCATCAGTTTGTCGCCAGAAAATACTGTTGAAGACCTACATACCCTCGCAAAAACCTTAAAAGAAATTATCGGAGGTTAGCCATATGGCATTTGAAAAAACCATTCAGTTAAAAAATTGTCGTTACGACTACACTCTTAGCCCTTCTGTTAAAAAATTCACCCTTAAGGACAACACCTTTTTTGAGACTAAGGTTGGTAACTATGAATTGACTCGCCTTTTGGAAAAAGTTCCGAACAGTGGTGAAGGCTTCCAACTCAAAATCATTATTAACAAGGAACTTACAGGGGCTAAAATCAATATCACTGACAAGTTTGGCCTTCGTCTAGTTGATATTTTCAAATCAGAAGACCACCACATTCATCAGGAAAAATTCTACTTCCTCATGGATAGCTTGGTAGAACGTGGTGTCTTTACAAAATCTGAAAGATAGGTCCCATATGTTTGAACTGACCTATAAGGATAACTATCATGTAGAGCGGACTCTCAAGTATGAAGATTATGAGGCTCTCATGCTGGCTCTGTCAGGATGTGTGACCCTACCAGATACACTTTATGTGACTTCTCTGACTTTTAATGGCCAGAAAGTTTATCAGGGTCTGGTCGGAGACCTCTACCGATTTCTATCACATGCAGATTTTTTACATCAAAACTAAGATTTTTCTTAGTTTTTTCTTGTTTTTGTTGATTTTTTCACAATGTTTCTATAAAATAGAAGAATAGAAAGGTTGTGATTTTGTGAAAGATAAACAGTCTGCTATTCCAAAAGCTACAGCGAAAAGACTCTCTCTCTACTATCGAATTTTTAAGAGATTTCATGCAGAAAAGATTGAACGTGCCAACTCTAAGCAAATTGCAGAGGCTATCGGTATTGATTCCGCGACCGTACGTCGTGATTTTTCCTATTTTGGTGAACTTGGTCGTCGTGGCTTTGGCTATGATGTCAAAAAACTGATGACGTTTTTTGCCGATTTGCTAAATGATAACTCCATTACCAATGTCATGCTTGTAGGTATTGGAAATATGGGCCATGCCCTTCTCCACTACCGCTTCCACGAACGTAACAAGATGAAGATTATCATGGCCTTTGACCTAGATGACCATCCTGAAGTCGGTAGCCAAACCCCTGATGGGATTCCTATTTACGGAATTTCTCAAATCAAGGATAAAATCAAGGATGCCGATGTGAAGACTGCTATCCTGACCGTTCCCAGCGTCAAGTCACAAGAGGTCGCTAATCTCTTGGTTGATGCTGGCGTGAAAGGAATTCTTAGTTTTTCACCAGTCCATCTGCATTTACCAAAAGATGTGGTCGTTCAGTATGTCGATTTGACAAGTGAACTCCAAACCCTCCTCTATTTCATGCGAAAAGAGGATTAGAAAGCGAAAATCATTTTATGAAAAAACCAGTTATAGGGATTACAGGAAACGAAAAAACTCATCCAGATGATGACATCATGATGAGCTACGTAGCAAAAGGCTTTGTTGAAGGCGTTAAAGACGCTGGAGGGATTCCCATCATCCTACCGATTGGTGATCAAGAAATGGCCTGCCACTATATCAGTATGATTGACAAGCTCATCTTGACAGGTGGACAAAATGTTGATCCAAAATTCTATGGTGAACCAAAAACCATTGATAGCGATGACTACCACCTTCAAAGAGATATCTTCGAACTGGCCCTCATCAAGGAAGCTATTAAACAGAAAAAGCCCATTTTCTCTGTCTGCCGTGGAACACAACTCTTTAACGTTGCCATGGGTGGCACTTTTTGTACCAAGATATCGAAGATCACTGGCAGGATTGTTCCGCCGAGTACACAACCCAACGCTTAGTGACAGAACCAAATACTGTTCTCCGAGAAATCTATGGAGAAATCTCCCATATCAACTCCTTCCACCACCAGAGTATCAAGGATTTAGCACCTAACTTAAAGATTGCGGCTCATGATCCTAAGGATGGTATCATTGAAGCTGTCATAAGTACGGATGATGTCGCCTTTCTCGGTGTCCAATGGCATCCAGAATTTCTATTTGAAAATCGTCCCAAAGATAAAAATCTCTTTGACTATGTCGTTAATGAACTTTAGATTAAATCTGTCTTTTCTCGATAACTAAAGTAACTGGGTGAGAGACAATCAAATGGTCTAAGAGAACAATTCCCATCAGATCGCAGGCTTCTTTAACAAGTTTAGTGACATGATCATCATTTCGGCTTGGGGCTACCGCTCCTGAAGGGATGATTATGAACCAAGATGAGAGAGGTCGCCATATGCTTGATGGCATAATGAAGAATCTCTCGCGGCTCAGCGATACTACGAGTGGCAGAGCCGATAAAAATGGTCTGTTGATGGATGATTTGATTTTGAGTATTGAGATAGAGCGCCACCAGGTGCTCTTGTTTTTTGTCCCCAATTCCTGTTGCATCTTCTTGGCCAACTTTTGACTACTGAGAATACTTTCCATCTCAAGGGTCTCATGTTTATGAATACGATGCCCCAGTTCAATCATAGCTTGTAACTCTATTGCCTTAACTCGCCCGATACCAGATAGACTCTGCAATTCCTGCAGGGTCATTTTTTTCAAATCTGTTAGGCTTGAAAGATTATTCAAGACTTTCTGGGCAATTTCAAAAACACTGGACTGACGTGTCCCTGTCCTGAGTAAAATAGCTAGCAACTCTTGGTTACTGAGCGCTTCCACTCCTTCTTTGGCCAGTCTCTCTCTTGGTAATAGTGAATCTTCTTGGAATGAAATACTGTACATAAAAATCCTCCTCACTTTATTATTCGTGAGAAGGATGGATAATTAGATTTTTTTCTCAATTGGGGCTACACTGGCTAAAAGTTTTTTCAAACCAACTTCTGGGAAATTGATTTTTAATTCCTGAGTAGCTCCGTTACCTGAAACCTCCAGAACCGTTCCCTCTCCCCATTTCTTGTGGAGATCAATGTCACCAATGGACCAATTTGTCTCGCTAGAAGCTGATTTTGCTCCAGCTGTAAATTGACCAAATGGGAGACCACTTGACTGGATAGTTTTTGGGGCTGCACTGCGTTTACGGTCTTGGAGGGCCTGGGCAAGACTCATACCTTGACCGAAGGCAACCCCACCACTGCTATAAGATGCCTTAAAGCTTGTATTTGCTGGACGAGCCAGACCTTGATACTCAAGTAAGTCTGAACTGATTTCGTTAATAAAACGAGTTGGACGGTTGTAGTTGGTACGACCGAAAAGCAGGCGCTGAGTTGGCATTGGTCAGATAGAGGACTTTCTCTGCACGCGTAATTCCTACATAGGCCAGACGGCGTTCTTCTTCTAATTCATCTTGATCTTCAGCCGCACGGCTAAGCGGAAAGACATTTTCTTCCATCCCAATCAAAAAGACAACTGGAAACTCGAGACCTTTAGCAGCATGTAGGGTCATCAAGGTTACTTCTGATGTCTCCTGACTACCTGAATCTGTGTCCGCAATCAAAGCCAAGTCATTTAAGAAACGACTCAGTTTATCCAGACCAGTTTCCTCTTCTGAACCATCAGAGGTATCATCAAAGTTTTTCGTCACAGAAAGGAACTCTTCAATATTTTCAACCCTAGCCTTGCTTTCTAGAGTCGCTTGGGCATTAAGAATATCGACGTAACCTGTTTTTTCTAGGACTGCCTCAACCAACTCTGTAATATTTAATTGATCTAGCTGCTCTCGTAAATCTAGAATCATATTGGCAAAATCCCAGATAGATTGGGCTGCTTTTCCCTTGATACCAGACAACATGATGTTTGCTGAAGCATCTAACATAGACATATTTTGCATATTTGCAAAATCACGAATTTTCTCAACAGTGCCTGGCCCAATTCCACGTTTCGGTTCGTTGATAATACGCTCAAAACTGATATTGTCACTCAAATTGGCAATGAGGTTGAGATAAGCTATAATATCACGAATTTCCTTACGGCTGTAGAATTTTGTTCCACCAACCATGGTATAAGGAATATTGGATTTAAGCAAAGCTTCTTCAATAGTACGAGATTGGGCATTGGTACGGTAAAGAACTGCAAAGTCCTTATGAAGGAAATTTTGACTGCGACTAAGTTCATCGATGGTTCTAGCTACAAATACAGCCTCATCCAGCTCATCATTGGCACGATAGTATACGATTTGCTCCCCATCAGCATTTTGAGTCCAGAGATTTTTAGGCCGACGATTTTTATTGTTTTTAATAACCTCGTTAGCCGCTTGGAGAATAGTTTTAGTTGAGCGGTAATTTTCCTCCAACAAGACAACCTTGGCTTGAGGGTAATCCTTTTCAAAGTCCAAAATATTCTGCATATCAGCACCACGCCAACCGTAGATAGACTGGTCCGCATCCCCAACCACACAGATATTTTTAAAGCGTGAAGCCAAGAGTTTGACCAGTTGGTACTGAGCGTGGTTTGTATCTTGGTACTCATCAACGTGGATGTATTGGAATTTTTGCTGGTAGTAGGTCAAAACATCAGGATTTTGATCAAAGAGACGCAAGGTCAACATAATCAAATCATCAAAGTCAACCGACTCCGACTGACGCAGTTCTTTTTGGTAAGCCGTGTAACACTGGGACACGATTTGTGTATACATATCGCCAGCTTGAGCAGCATAAGCCACATCATCAATCAAATCATTCTTAGCATTGGAAATAGTCCCTAATATGCTCCGTTCATTCCATTTTTTCGGATCCAGGTTCAACTGCTTGAGAATACGTTTCATGAGAGTTCGCTGTTCACCAGGATCTACAATTGTAAAATTACGATTGTAGCCAATATGGTCCGCATCGCGACGCAAGATACGAACACACATGGAGTGGAAGGTCGCAATCAAACAGTCCTGAGTGGCTGGATTGAGGCTATAAGCACGCTCCTTCATCTCACGCGCAGCCTTATTAGTAAAGGTAATGGCCAGGATATTCCAAGGATTGACCAGCTTTTCATCAATCAAATAAGCAATACGGTGGGTCAAAACTCGGGTCTTTCCAGAACCAGCCCCCGCCATGATCAACAAGGGACCTTCTGTCGTTTGCACCGCCTCAGCCTGACGGTCATTCATTCCATTCAATAATGCGTTCATCTTCTCTTCCTTACTCTTGAAGTCAATATTTCTATTATATCAGAAATCAGGGAAAATATCTTTACCTAGATTAATTGTGGGTAGAAGACAATTCTCTTATCAGTTGAAAATAAGACCTTATATCTAGATAAGAAAAAATGAGCTTGGATAGCTTTTCCAAACTCATTTGAATTCAATTGCAATTTACTAGAACAAGCCTAGGACTGTTCCATCACTTTCAACATCCATATTGAGAGCTGCTGGTCGTTTTGGAAGACCAGGCATGGTCATGACATCACCAGTTAGGGCAACGATGAAGCCTGCCCCTAATTTGGGCACCAATTCACGAATGGTAATTTCAAAGTTTTCAGGTGCTCCAAGTGCATTTGGATTATCTGAGAAACTGTATTGAGTTTTAGCCATACAGATTGGCAATTTGTCCCAACCGTTTTGAACGATTTGAGCGATTTGTGTTTGAGCTTTCTTCTCAAAGTTCACTTTGCTACCGCGATAGATTTCAGTAACAATCTTTTCAATCTTTTCTTGAACAGAAAGTTCATTGTCATAAAGACGTGTATAGTTGGCTGGGTTTTCAGCGATAGTCTTGACAAGAGTTTCAGCCAAGCGCTACACCACCTTCTGCACCATCAGCCCAGACACTAGCCAACTCAACTGGTACATCGATTGAGGCACAAAGTTCTTTCAAGGCTGCAATTTCAGCTTCTGTATCAGATACAAATTCGTTAATCGCAACAACTGCTGGAATACCAAACTTACGGATATTTTCAACGTGGCGTTTCAAGTTAGCAAAACCTGCGCGCACTGCTTCTACATTTTCTTCAGTCAGAGCGTCTTTAGCCACACCACCATTCATCTTAAGGGCACGAAGGGTTGCGACAATAACTACTGCATCTGGAGAAGTTGGCAAGTTTGGTGTCTTGATATCAAGGAATTTCTCAGCACCAAGGTCTGCACCAAAACCAGCTTCAGTAACTGTGTAATCAGCCAAGTGAAGGGCTGTTGTAGTTGCCAAGACAGAGTTACATCCGTGAGCGATATTGGCAAATGGACCACCGTGTACAAAGGCAGGTGTACCGTAAATTGTCTGAACCAAGTTTGGCTTAATAGCATCCTTCAAAATCAATGCTAAGGCGCCTTCAACCTGCAAATCACCTACAGAAACTGGTGTACGGTCATAGCGATATCCGATAACGATGTTAGCCAAACGGCGTTTCAAGTCCTCGATGTCTGTTGCCAAGCAAAGAATGGCCATAATTTCTGAAGCAACTGTAATATCAAAACCATCCTCACGAGGAATACCATTTAGAGGGCCACCAAGTCCAACGGTTACATGACGAAGGGCGCGATCGTTCAAGTCCACTACACGTTTCCAGAGAATACGACGTTGGTCAATTCCCAACTCATTTCCTTGGTGCAAGTGGTTGTCAATCAAGGCAGAAAGAGCATTGTTGGCAGTTGTAATGGCATGCATGTCTCCAGTGAAGTGGAGATTAATATCTTCCATTGGCAGAACTTGTGCATAACCACCACCTGCTGCACCACCCTTAATTCCCATTACTGGACCAAGAGATGGTTCGCGAATAGCAATCATCGTTTTCTTGCCAATCTTGTTCAAGGCATCTGCAAGACCAATGGTAATAGTTGATTTTCCTTCACCTGCAGGTGTTGGGTTGATGGCAGTAACCAGAATCAATTTCCCAACTGGATTGCTCTCAACTGCACGAATTTTATCAAAGCTGAGTTTAGCCTTGTACTTTCCATACAACTCCAAATCATCGTAAGAAATACCAAGTTTCTCTACAACATCAACGATTGGCTTCAACTCAATACTCTGTGCGATTTCAATATCTGTTTTCATTCAAAACTCCTCTAACCTCTTATATGATAATTCATTATAACACAAAACAAGATTTTTAACATCCCAAAACTCTCTAAACGTTCGTAAATATCCCTGTTTTTAAGGTTTTTAGAGCCCTTTCTTAAATTTTTATAATAAAATGAACCAAAAAAATAGTACATAATGTGGTATAACCTTCTTATGGCATATTCAATAGATTTTCGTAAAAAAGTTCTCTCTTATTGTGAGCGAACAGGTAGTATAACAGAAGCATCACACGTTTTCCAAATCTCACGTAATACCATTTATGGCTGGTTAAAGCTAAAAGAGAAAACAGGAGAGCTAAACCATCAAGTAAAAGGAACAAAACCAAGAAAAGTTGATAGAGATAGACTTAAAAACTATCTTACTGACAATCCAGACGCTTATTTGACTGAAATAGCTTCTGAATTTGGCTGTCATCCAACTACTATCCACTATGCTCTCAAAGCTATGGGCTACACTCGAAAAAAAAGAACCACACCTACTATGAACAAGACCCAGAAAAAGTAGCCTTATTTCTTAAAAATTTTAATAGTTTAAAGCACCTAGCACCTGTTTATATTGATGAAACAGGATTCGATACTTATTTTTATCGAGAATATGGTCGCTCATTAAAAGGTCAGTTAATAAAAGGTAAAGTATCTGGTAGAAGATATCAGAGGATTTCTTTGGTTGCAGGGCTAACAAATGGTGAGTTAATCGCTCCAATGACTTACGAAGAAACAATGACGAGCGACTTTTTTGAAGCTTGGTTTCAGAAGTTTCTCTTACCAACATTAACCAAACCATCAGTTATTATTATGGATAATGCAAGATTCCATAGAATGGGGAAGCTAGAGATTTTATGTAAAGAGTTTGGGCATAAACTTTTACCTCTTCCTCCCTACTCGCCTGAGTACAATCCTATTGAGAAAACATGGGCACATATCAAAAAGCACCTCAAAAAGGTATTACCAAGTTGTAGTACTTTTTTTGAGGCTCTTTTGTCCTACTCCTGTTTCAATTGACTATATATGGCTTTATAGTTTGAAACTATAGTAAATCTTCGTTTTTACCAAAAATTTATCGCTTTCATTTTACTTACCGTTTATTTTTGTGTACAATAGTGCTATGAAAATTTTAGTTACATCGGGCGGTACCAGTGAAAATATCGATAGCGTCCGCTCTATCACTAACCATTCTACAGGCCGCTTGGGGAAAATCATCACAGAAACCCTGCTTGCTGCCGGGCATGAAGTTTGTTTGATTACGACAAAACGAGCTCTGAAGCCAGAAGCTCATCCCAACCTAAGCATTCGAGAAATTAAAAATACGAATGACCTTCTTCTTGAAATGAAAGAGCGTGTTCGGAATGCTCAGGTCTTAGTGCATTCAATGGCTGTATCAGACTATACTCCTGTCTATATGACAGGGCTTGAGGAAGTTCAATCTAGTTCCAATCTAGAAGAATTTTTAAGCAAGCAAAATCATCAAGCTAAGATTTCTTCAACTGACGAGATTCAGGTTTTGTTCCTAAAAAAGACACCCAAAATCATCTCTCTAGTCAAGGAATGGAATCCTGCTATTCATCTGATTGGTTTCAAACTGCTGGTTGATGTCTCTGAGGATTATCTCATCGAGATTGCCAGAAAAAGTCTTATCAAGAACCAAGCAGACTTGATTATTGCAAATGACCTCACTCAAATTTCAGCAGATCAACACCGCGCGATCTTTGTTGAAAAAGAGCATCTTCAAACGGTTAAGACTAAAGAAGAAATTGCAAAACTCCTCCTTGAAAAAATTCAAGCCTATCATTCGTAGAAAGGAAAGCTATGGCAAACATTCTCTTGGCTGTAACGGGCTCAATCGCCTCTTACAAGTCGGCAGATTTAGTCAGTTCTCTAAAAAAACAAGGCCACCAAGTCACTGTTTTAATGACTCAGGCTGCTACAGAGTTTATCCAACCTTTGACACTAGAGGTACTCTCACAGAATCCTGTCCACTTGGATATCATGAAGGAACCCTATCCTGAACAGGTTAATCATATCGAACTTGGTAAAGAAACGGATTTATTTATCGTGGTACCTGCAACTGCTAACACTATTGCAAAACTAGCCCACGGCTTTGCGGACAACATGGTAACCTGTACAGCTCTAGCCCTGCCAAGTCATATTCCCAAACTCATCGCACCAGCTATGAATACAAAGATGTATGACCATCCATCAACTCAGGCTAATCTGAAAACATTAGAAACCTACGGCTATCAGCTGATTGCTCCTAAGGAATCCCTACTAGCTTGTGGAGACCACGGAAGAGGAGCTTTAGCTGACCTCACAATTATTTTAGAAAGAATAAAGGAAACTCTCGATGAAAAAACGCTCTAATATTGCACCCATTGCTATCTTTTTTGCAACCATGCTCGTGATACACTTTCTGAGCTCACTTATCTTTAACCTTTTTCCATTCCCAATCAAACCGACTATCGTTCATATTCCTGTCATTATTGCCAGCATTATTTACGGTCCACGCGTTGGGGTTACACTTGGATTTTTTTGATGGGATTCTTAGCTTGACCGTTAACACGATTACGATTCTACCAACAAGCTACCTCTTCTCACCATTCGTCCCAAACGGGAACATCTACTCAGCTATCATTGCTATCGTCCCACGTATTTTGATTGGTTTAACTCCTTATCTAGTCTATAAACTAATGAAAAACAAAACTGGTCTGATTCTAGCTGGTGCCCTTGGTTCACTTACCAACACAGTCTTTGTACTTGGTGGAATTTTCTACCTTTTTGGAAATGTTTTTGATGGTAATATCCAAAAACTCCTAGCAACTGTTATCTCAACAAATTCGATTGCCGAATTAGTCATTTCTGCAGTTCTAACCCTAGCTATTGTTCCAAGACTACAGACTTTGAAAAATAAAAACATCTCCACTTTCAAGCTTGAAGGTGGAGATTTTGCTCTATATCGTTTCTTTTTAGTGAAATCTTTACCAATATTTAATTTAAAATGACCTATAAACCTAAGTAAATCCTTGCTTTATTGTCTTGTTTATTGTACTATACTAGTGTATATACAGATAAAAAGGAGATTCTTATGAATACACGGAAAAAGACACAATTTATGACAATGACTGCCCTCTTAACGGCTATTGCGATTTTGATTCCAATTGTTATGCCTTTTAAGATTGTCATTCCACCTGCTTCTTACACTTTGGGGAGCCACATCGCTATTTTTATCGCTATGTTCTTATCGCCCTTGATGGCTGTTTTTGTCATCCTAGCCTCTAGTTTTGGATTTTTGATGGCTGGCTATCCTATGGTTATCGTATTTTTCGAGCTTTTTCCCATATCTTTTTTGGGACTTTGGGGGCTCTTTACCTACAAAAATTCCCCGATACCCTAGATAAACCAAAATCTTCCTGGATTTTTAACTTTGTTTTAGCGCTTATCCATGCCCTTGCTGAAGTATTGGCTTGTGTCGTTTTTATGCAACTTCTGGTACCAATGTAGAAAATATGTTTTATGTTCTATTTGTGCTAGTTGGATTTGGCACAATTATCCATAGTATGGTAGACTATACATTAGCACTAGCTGTCTATAAAGTGCTTCGAAAACGCCGTTAAAAGGAAAAGCTATGACAAAAGATCGTAAACAAGCCCTGCTCCAACTCTTGAAAGAAACTCCTAAAGCCCTCAATGGCCAAAGTTTGGCGGAACATTTTCATGTCACACGTCAGGTCATTGTGCAGGACATTGCAATTTTAAGAGCCGATGGCGCTCCTATCCTATCCACCAATCGTGGCTACGTCTATAAGCAAGTTGATGTCAATCCATACGTCCACAAACTTTTCAAAGTTAAACATGAAGTTGAAGAAATCGGTCAAGAACTCCTTGCTATCGTTGATAATGGTGGACGTGTTCAAAATACCTTGATTGACCATCCTGTTTATGGAGAAATTGAAACCTTGCTTAAACTGTCTTGTCGCAGAGATGTGCAACATTTTCTAGAACAAGTCGAGCATTCTGACTTTAGACCTCTGTCTGAATTGACAGATGGCATCCATTACCACCTAGTCGAAGCTGAAACACAACAAGACCTCCGTTATATCGAGGAGGCCTTGGAACAGCTCAGGTTATTTAGTAAAAGACTAGAAGATTTTCTTCTCCCAGCCATCATCTGTACTGGTGGCGGTAGAAAAACTCCGACTTGTCGGGAGCTTCCATCATTTCCATCAAAGGCAACATATCATAGGCCAGATTCAAGTTTGGAATCTGGTCTTTTTGCACCCAAGAAACTTCTCCTTCATCTGAAGAACGAAGAGTACCAGAGAACTCAGTCGCCTTATAGTCAATTGAACTATACAGCTCTATAATAATATTTTCATCGCTCTAAATATCAAAAAGATGGGCAAAACTCAATTTTAGGAGAAAATAGTAAATCTTTCCACAATATAATAAATTGAAGTTGGAATAGTACGCCATGATTGCTAAAAATTTCTAGAAATTAATTTGATTTTTCCCAATCAATTTGTTCACATCTTATTTCAATCAAAATAAAACGCATAGTATCAAGGTTTTTCAACACCTGATATTATGCGTTTTTGATTTTAAAGATTTTTTGCCCAGTCTCTTCTAGATCTTAGCTTTTATAGAAATATCTTTCTAATCCAACATTTCACTTTTTTTGCTCTTACTTAAGCTTAGTAATGATTGCTTTCAGTTGTTCTACTAACTTAGCTTCTGTCTCTGCTGAGCCACTTTCTTCTTTCACGAAATCAAGAGTTTCTTGGAGAAGTTTTTGAGCTTTAGCTAGGACTTTTTTATCTGCTTTTGCTACATCTAGTTGTTCTAGAATCTTAGTCAATTCAATGCTTAATTGCTTGAGTTCGGACTCTTTCTTACGACCAATCAACCAGAAAATAATTACCCCTAGTAGAGCAAGAAGACCTGCTACAAACACTCCTACTGGTACTGAGTTTGTTTCAGACATCTTATCTGAATCCTTGCTATCTTCTGCTACTTTCTTAACATCGCTCTTGTCTTGTGCAGTTTTGCTATCAACGTCATTTACTTTTACATCTTTAAGAGATGCTAAGGCTTTCTTAACAGCTTCTACTGCATCACGCAAACCTTGTTCTGTTAAATCACTGTCTGAAATAGCTTTCTTAGCATCTAGGAGAACAGTTTTTGGCTGCATCGATTTTTCGCATCTGATACCTTTGTCAAGGCTTTCAAACGTTCATCTAATTCATCAAGATAAAGTACGAAGTTCTGACTTATCTAGTTGCTGTTTAACTGAAACAGACGATTCTTCCTTAGCTACATCTTCCATACTTCTGTCTGTTCTAGATTGATCAGCTGACAGTGTTGAAGGTTCTTTGTCACGAATTGAATCTTCATCTGGAGTTACAGTAGTATCTGTATTTGAAGCTTGGACAGGGTTGAAGGTTGCCCTCTCCAGCTGGTTGTGTAGCTTGAGAAGTTGGAACAGATGGAGATGCTTGAGCAGAAGAATCATTCTTAACAGGATGACTAGGTTGAACAGTTGATGATGTCGATGATACATAATTTCCATTTAATGCATTCTTAGCTGTGTTAATTGCTGATAATGCATTGTTGACTTCCGTTTGTGTCGCATTATCTCTTGCTAATACTGCTTTACCTGCTGTTACTGCTCGATCGTACGCATCTTTCTTACTTGCTTCGGCATTGTAGTAAGCTGCAGTTGCCTTAGTTTCTGTGTCACCTGTGCTTGTTGCTGTTCGAAGCGCGTCTTTATTTGTTGCGACTCCTCCCAGATCATTCTTAGCTGTGTTAATTGCTGATAATGCATTGTTGACTTCCGTTTGTGTCGCATTATCTCTTGCTAATACTGCTTTACCTGCTGTTACTGCTCGATCGTACGCGTCTTTCTTACTTGCTTCGGCATTGTAGTAAGCTGCTGTTGCCTTAGTTTCTGTGTCACCTGTGCTTGTCGCGGTTTTGGAGCGCGTCTTTGTTTGTCGCGTTTCCTCCCAATGCATTCTTAGCTGTGGTAATTGCTGATAATGCATTGTTGACTTCCGTTTGTGTCGCATTATCTTTGGCTAGTACTGACTTTACCTGCTGCTACTGCTTGATCGTACGCGTCTTTCTTACTTGCTTCGGCATTGTAATAAGCTGCAGTTGCCTTAGTTTCTGTGTCACCTGTGCTTGTCGCTGTTTGGAGCGCGTCTTTGTTTGTCGCGTTTCCTCCTAATGCATTCTTAGCTGTGGTAATTGCTGATAATGCATTGTTGACTTCAGTTTGTGTCGCATTATCTTTGGCTAGTACTGCTTTACCTGCTGTTACTGCTTGATCGTACGCATCTTTCTTACTTGCTTCGGCATTGTAGTAAGCTGCTGTTGCCTTAGTTTCTGTGTCACCTGTGCTTGTCGCGGTTTGGAGCGCGTCTTTGTTTGTCGCGTTTCCTCCTAATGCATTCTTAGCTGTGGTAATTGCTGATAATGCATTGTTGACTTCAGTTTGTGTCGCATTATCTTTGGCTAGTACTGCTTTACCTGCTGTTACTGCTTGATCGTACGCGTCTTTCTTACTTGCTTCGGCATTGTAGTAAGCTGCTGTTGCCTTAGTTTCTGTGTCACCTGTGCTTGTCGCGGTTTGGAGCGCGTCTTTGTTTGTCGCGTTTCCTCCTAATGCATTCTTAGCGTTAGTAATCGCACTTACGGCATCATTTACTTCTGTTTGTGTCGCATTATCTTTAGCTAGTACGACTTTACCTGCTGTTACTGCTTGATCGTACGCGTCTTTCTTACTTGCTTCGGCATTGTAGTAAGCTGCACTTGCCTTAGTTTCTGTGTCTCCTGTGCTTGTCGCTGTTTGGAGCGCGTCTTTGTTTGTCGCGTTTCCTCCTAATGCATTCTTAGCTGTGGTAATTGCTGATAATGCGTCATTAACTTCCGTTTGTGTCGCATTATCTTTGGCTAGTACGACTTTACCTGCTGTTACTGCATTGTCATACGCTGTTTTCTTACTTGCTTCGGCATTGTAGTAAGCTGCACTTGCCTTAGTTTCTGTGTCACCTGTGCTTGTCGCGGTTTGGAGCGCGTCTTTGTTTGTCGCGTTTCCTCCTAATGCATTCTTAGCTGTGGTAATTGCTGATAATGCGTCATTAACTTCCGTTTGTGTCGCATTATCTTTGGCTAGTACGACTTTACCTGCTGTTACTGCATTGTCATACGCTGTTTTCTTACTTGCTTCGGCATTGTAGTAAGCTGCACTTGCCTTAGTTTCTGTGTCACCTGTGCTTGTCGCTGTTTGGAGCGCGTCTTTGTTTGTCGCGTTTCCTCCTAATGCATTCTTAGCTGTGCTAATTGCTGATAATGCATTGTTGACTTCCGTTTGTGTCGCATTATCTTTGGCTAGTACGACTTTACCTGCTGCTACCGCATTGTCATACGCTGTTTTCTTACTTGCTTCGGCATTGTAGTAAGCTGCACTTGCCTTAGTTTCTGTGTCACCTGTGCTTGTCGCTGTTTGGAGCGCGTCTTTGTTTGTCGCGTTTCCTCCTAATGCATTCTTAGCTGTGCTAATTGCTGATAATGCGTTGTTGACTTCCGTTTGTGTCGCATTGTCTTTGGCTAGTACGACTTTACCTGCTGCTACCGCATTGTCATACGCTGTTTTCTTACTTGCTTCGGCATTGTAATAAGCTGGAGTTGCTTTAGTTGTTGTATCTCCTGTGCTTGTCGCGGTTTGGAGCGCACCTTTATTAGTTGGTCTTCCCCCAATGCATTCTTAGCGTTCGTTATCGCACTTACGGCATTATCTACTTCCGTCTGTGTCGCATTATCTTTGGCTAGTACGACTTTACCTGCTGCTACCGCATTGTCATACGCTGTTTTCTTACCTGCTTCGGCATTGTAGTAAGCTGGAGTCCCTTTGGTTGTTGTATCTCCTGTGCTTGTCGCGGTTTGGAGCGCACCTTTATTAGTTGGTCTTCCCCAATGCATTCTTAGCGTTCGTTATCGCACTTACGGCATTATCTACTTCCGTCTGTGTCGCATTATCTTTTGGCTAGTACGACTTTACCTGCTGTTACTGCATTGTCATACGCTGTTTTCTTACCTGCTTCGGCATTGTAGTAAGCTGGAGTCCCTTTGGTTGTTGTATCTCCTGTGCTTGTCGCGGTTTGGAGCGCACCTTTATTAGTTGGTCTTCCCCCCAATGCATTCTTAGCGTTCGTTATCGCACTTACGGCATTATCTACTTCCGTTTGTGTCGCATTATCTTTGGCTACTACGACTTTACCTGCTGCTACCGCATTGTCATACGCTGTTTTCTTACCTGCTTCGGCATTGTAGTAAGCTGGAGTCCCTTTGGTTGTTGTATCTCCTGTGCTTGTCGCGGTTTGGAGCGCACCTTTATTAGTTGGTCTTCCCCCCAATGCATTCTTAGCGTTCGTTATCGCACTTACGGCATTATCTACTTCCGTCTGTGTCGCATTATCTTTGGCTAGTACGACTTTACCTGCTGCTACCGCATTGTCATACGCTGTTTTCTTACCTGCTTCGGCATTGTAATAAGCTGGAGTTCCTTTGGTTGTTGTATCTCCTGTTCTTGTCGCAGTTTGGAGCGCACCTTTATTAGTTGGTCTTCCCCCCAATGCATTCTTAGCGTTCGTTATCGCACTTACGGCATTATCTACTTCCGTTTGTGTCGCATTATCTTTGGCTAATACAACTTTACCTGCTGCTACCGCATTGTCATACGCTGTTTTCTTACCTGCTTCGGCATTGTAGTAAGCTGGAGTCCCTTTGGTTGTTGTATCTCCTGTGCTTGTCGCGGTTTGGAGCGCACCTTTATTAGTTGGTCTTCCCCCCAATGCATTCTTAGCGTTCGTTATCGCACTTACGGCATTATCTACTTCCGTCTGTGTCGCATTATCTTTGGCTAGTACGACTTTACCTGCTGTTACTGCATTGTCATACGCTGTTTTCTTACCTGCTTCGGCATTGTAGTAAGCTGGAGTCCCTTTGGTTGTTGTATCTCCTGTGCTTGTCGCGGTTTTGGAGCGCACCTTTATTAGTTGGTCTTCCCCCAATGCATTCTTAGCGTTCGTTATCGCACTTACGGCATTATCTACTTCCGTTTGTGTCGCATTATCTTTGGCTACTACGACTTTACCTGCTGCTACCGCATTGTCATACGCTGTTTTCTTACCTGCTTCGGCATTGTAATAAGCTGCAGTTCCTTTGGTTGTTGTATCTCCTGTGCTTGTCGCGGTTTGGAGCGCACCTTTATTAGTTGGTCTTCCCCCAATGCATTCTTAGCGTTCGTTATCGCACTTACGGCATTATCTACTTCCGTCTGTGTCGCATTATCTTTTGGCTAGTACGACTTTACCTGCTGCTACCGCATTGTCATACGCTGTTTTTCTTACCTGCTTCGGCATTGTAGTAAGCTGGAGTCCCTTTGGTTGTTGTATCTCCTGTGCTTGTCGCAGTTTGGAGCGCACCTTTATTAGTTGGTCTTCCCCCAATGCATTCTTAGCGTTCGTTATCGCACTTACGGCATTATCTACTTCCGTCTGTGTCGCATTATCTTTGGCTAATACGACTTTACCTGCTGCTACCGCATTGTCATACGCTGTTTTCTTACCTGCTTCGGCATTGTAATAAGCTGGAGTTCCTTTGGTTGTTGTATCTCCTGTGCTTGTCGCTGTTTGGAGCGCACCTTTATTAGTTGGTCTTCCCCCAATGCATTCTTAGCGTTCGTTATCGCACTTTACGGCTTATCTACTTCCGTTTGTGTCGCATTATCTTTGGCTAATACGACTTTACCTGCTGCTACCGCATTGTCATACGCTGTTTTCTTACCTGCTTCGGCATTGTAGTAAGCTGGAGTTCCTTTTGGTTGTTGTATCTCCTGTTGTTGTCGCAGTTTTGGAGCGCACCTTTATTAGTTGGTCTTCCCCAATGCATTCTTAGCGTTCGTTATCGCACTTACGGCATTATCTACTTCCGTTTGTGTCGCATTATCTTTGGCTAATACGACTTTACCTGCTGCTACCGCATTGTCATACGCTGTTTTCTTACCTGCTTCGGCATTGTAGTAAGCTGGAGTTCCTTTGGTTGTTGTATCTCCTGTTGTTGTCGCAGTTTGGAGCGCACCTTTATTAGTTGGTCTTCCCCCCAATGCATTCTTAGCGTTCGTTATCGCACTTACGGCATTATCTACTTCCGTTTGTGTCGCATTATCTTTGGCTAATACGACTTTACCTGCTGCTACCGCATTGTCATACGCTGTTTTCTTACTTGCTTCGGCATTGTAGTAAGCTGGAGTTCCTTTGGTTGTTGTATCTCCTGTGCTTGTCGCTGTTTGGAGCGCACCTTTATTAGTTGGTCTTCCCCCCAATGCATTCTTAGCGTTCGTTATCGCATTTACTGCATTATCTACTTCTGTTTGCGTTGCGTCTGCTTTGTTGAAGATTGTTTTTCCTGAAGCTATTGCATTGTCATATGCTGTTTTCTTACTTGCTTCGGCATTGTAATAAGCTGGAGTCCCTTTCGTTGTTGTTTCATCTGAAAGCGCTGCTGTTAACGCTGTCTTATTAGCAAGTCTCTCTGTCGCTCTTCTTTCATCACTAAACCATGACCCACGTTCACCTGGGTCAGTATCATTCTCTCTTCCATTTAACTCTATTACAGTTATCGCTTTAAAAGCTGTAGTGCCCAGCTCACTAACTCTATAATTACTTGCATTGATAGTTGCAGTTCCTTTTCCCCCAGTAGAAGCAACAACATCAGCCGAAGCTAAAACAGAATATCCTGAAGGATAAGCATTACCACTATTATCCCATCCATTTGTACTTCCTCCTCTGACTAGGTAAACTTTAAATTTTGCCCCAGTTGGTGCTGGAGAAAATGTAGGAACTTCTACTTCAATAGTTGGTTTTTCTTTAGCTTTTCCCTCTAAAGCAGTATTTTGTGTTAGAATAGTAGGTTTTCTTAAAGCAGTATAATATCCAAAATTAAAAGTTTTTGTTCCTTTAGCAGTAGTGGCTGTCACCGTCATATTCCAAGAACCATTAGATGGTGTATTCCCCTCAAAATATAATTCTGCTTCTTTACCTTTAATGTTCTTTTTTACTTTTAATGGGAATCCCTGGTTACCTGTAACTTCAATATTTGTAAAATTATCACTGGCAGAAATAGCTTTAATTTTCATAACGTTTCCAACTATCCCTTGGTTGGCAGGTGTTACAAATACATTCGAACTATCAAACCTTCGTTTAGTTCCATTCCATCGTCCAATTTGAACATCAGCTAATTCTGGTTTAGGTGCAGCTCGTAGTCCACTACCTTCAGGTAAAGCAGTCCCATTCAAGATATGATTATGTCCTGCGATATTCCTATCATTTGGCTCAGTATTTTGGGCTTTCTTCCCTACTGTTTCTTTACCATTTGTTGTATCTAGTTTAGGAATGTTTTCCTCTAGCGGTTTATGATTCGTTTTCACACGTCTTAAACTACTGTTTTTGTAATTAACTAACTCTTTATAAACCGAATTAACTTCCTCTTGATTTTTAGCAGTTGTTAATACTTCTTTAGCTTTTGCAACTTTTTCTTTTAATCCCTTTACTGAATCCTCAGTGTATTTTTCTGGATCTAATTTGTCAATTTCTTTTAAAAGCGTTTCCAATTTGGTTTTATTATTGAACACTTCCTCGACTTTGTCATCTTTTACAGATTTTTTGATTTCTGCAGTCTGATTAACAAGTGTCACAGCATTCTCTGATACTTCAAACTCTTTTTGATCTTGAACTTTAGAACCAGATCTATCTTCCTTGTTAGAAGCTTTATCTTTAGTCTTAGACTTAAGTTGACGTACTTGCTCTGTAAGAAATTGAACTCGACTTACTTGACTTGCAATCGCTTCCTCAGAAATATTTTCTCCATTAAGTAAACGCTTATTTTCATCGGTTAATTGAGTAAAGTTGATTAGATAGACTTAATAAACTTTCCTCGTCTGCTTTTTGCAATCGCAGCTTGAAGTTCACTAATAGCCTGATTACGAGAGCAGACTTATCCACTAGACTTTCTGAGCAACTGGTGTTTTCTATCACCCTACTTCCTCTTTTGATTTTCTCTATAGGATTCTCTTTAGGTGGAACTCCTTCTGTCAGTTCCAGTAACACCAACATTTACCTTTTTCAGTATTCGCCGTAGCAGGTGATACTGGTAAAGTGTCTGCCTTAACCGCACCATTAGCAAAAAAACATTAATGCTGCTACAGCAACACTTGCAGCACCAAAATGATACTTACGAATAGAATAACGGAATACCTTTTTCTCCGTTCACTTCACGATATGATTTTCTCATCTAATCGCCTCTCTCTTATTTTTTATTTTTTTGAGGTACTAAAAAAATACCCCCTTAAATATTTTAGTAATTTAAAGAAAGGATATGCTTTTTAATTTTGGGTACCACACTGTTTTAAAAACATAGTACACTCTCTATTTTACATCTTTCTTAGAAAAATTAACAGTATAACCCATATATTTTTTTCTAATTTAGCATTTAATTTTAGCAAGTATATATACT
>BNJS01001922.1_pt1 | contig 29502 bp, 50 predicted proteins | sample 8540461 | NCBI WGS metagenome assembly BNJS01 (sample SAMD00202454, study PRJDB9452) | human saliva metagenome | isolation source: human saliva | place: Japan | reverse complement strand
ATCTTATGGTTTGGCAAGTAATAATGGTGCTCAAGAACCAATAACTACAATAGAATTAGGAGCTTCTGTAAAACCAAAAATATAAGCAAATCACCAATAACAGTATTGGCTCCAGTAATTTCTGTAGCTGCTGTTACTCCTTTAAATACACCTGAGCCACCTGATGCACCAACACCACCAGTAATAAAAATACCTGTATTTAATCCAGTGGCACCAGAAAAAATAACTGTATCATTACCAACACCACCGACTTTTAATATTAAATTGGGTTCATATCGTAACTATATGACTCAAAATTTCTTAGGGGATGTTGATGGAGGAAGACATTCAGGAAGTGGACAATCTTATAATGCAAGTACTACTCAAGCAATAGATGGAGGTACATTAACTCCAACAGCTATATATTCTTGGGCAAGTCCAAGTGCTCGTGTTGCAGGTGCAAATTTTGACTCAGCAATATTAAAAGCATATTTTGACTATACAACTATGTCAGGTTCTGGTGGAGGAACTTTGACAGTAACTGGTAATATGTCAATAGATTCTATTAGAGGTTCTATTGTAGATCCAGATCCAACTGCAAGACCATGGAATAATCAAGACTTCCTTGTTGGAGGTTCAAGAATAGCAACATTGGATAACGCTAGAGGTGGAGGAATAATAAGAAATGAAGCAACAATAAATATGGTTGGACCACTTGTAGTGGGTTATGAAATACAAAACGATAATGCTGGTACAGGAAAAAGAGAAGTATTAAATGTAGGAACTTTGACAGATGATGCTGAAAAAGGATATAGAGGAACAGATGGTTTAGGAGGACTTGATGTAGGTTATCAAAATACGCCTTCTAACTCTAAACAAATAACTCTTTCTCCAAATTTAAGAGGAGATGGACTACATGGAACAGGAATGATAACAGTAACTAGAACTCCTGATGAACAAAGAGATCAATATGGAAATCCAATAGCAGGAAAAGAGGGAGGATATGTAGGATACAAAAATAGGAATGATTCTAACTCATGAATTTGATGATAGAAATTCTAATAATAACTACTATAGCTTAGTAAATGGAACAAATACAACTCCTGGAACAATTTCATTTAAAGGTAAAAGTTCTATAGGTATACAAGTATATGCTCCACATCAAAAATGCTATTAATACAAGAGTAGAAGTAATAAATGATACTAAGGGAAGAATAAACTTAGAAGGAGTAGAAAGTTATGGTTTAAAAACTTTCTTCAAGAATTTTAGAGCAATCTCCAAATGGAACTAAGTCTGTCTTTGAAAACAGAGGTTCTATATCAATTAGTGGAAGTGGAGGAGCTTCTCTTTCGTCTGGTATAGCAGTAGTAGAAGATGAAGATTTAACTGGAGCAAAAGGAATAAGAGCATATACAGATTTAGTTAAAAATAAAGGAACTATAAGTGTTTCTGGTGGACAAGGTAACACTGGAATATTCTTAAAAGTTAGAGATAACGACGATATTAGGAACATTGCTGGTGGAACAATTTCTGTTTCAGGTAACAGAAATATTGGTATGAGAGTAGATTTAGGAAAAGTCATAACTGATAATGCGGCTGGAGGTTCTCCAAAAGCTATAAATAATGGAAAAATTATTGTAGGTAATGGAGAACAAAATATTGGTATGGTTGCTAATAATTCTGAAACTTCAGGTATAAAAGCTATAGCAACAAACAATGGAACTATAGAATTTGTTGGAGCTGCCTATAAAGCAATAGGACTATTTGCACAAGATGGTGCTGAAATTGTAAATAATGCAACAGGAAAGATTACAGGTCCAACTACAGGAGGACTTAATGAAACATTAGGTATGGTAATACAAGGAAAAATAGCTCCTAAAAATGTTCCTTCAAGTGGTATAAATAATGGAGAAATAGATTTAACTGGAACTAAAGTTACAGGCATATATAACCAAGGTACATTTACTATGGAAAATGGAACAACAGGAGCAGCAAAAGTAACTACTTCTGGAATTGACTCTATTAGTTTATATGCAAAAGGAAACTCAACAACAACAAATATTAATTCAGGAAAGGTAATAGGTAAAGATGGAGCATTAACTATGTTTGCTGATGACAAAGCAACTGTAAATTTAGGTACTACTTCAAGTGCACCTGAATTAGAATCACATGGAGTAGGAAGTCTATTATTCTATAACTATACTAAGAGTAGTTCAGGAACTTATACAGCTGATGGAATATTTAAGCTTAATAATCCTAATGTTAAGGCAACATTAACTACTGGAGCAACAGCATTTTACTTTAAAGATACTACACCAGCTGCAGCAGGAGTAGTAACTAACTCAACTGCTGATAAACTAAATGCTATGTTTGCTGGTTCAGGTACAAATAAAATAAAATTAAAATTAAGTGATAAGGATTCAACTTTATTTGTTTTAGATAACACAACTCCTAATGTAAATCCAATAAAAATATCTGAAGTTGGATGCGAATACAGCTACAGTTTTAGGAAATTTTGTGGAAATAGATAAAGCTTCATCACAAAACTATAAGGCATATAAGGCAACAAAGGCAACTTTAAGTATTGATGAAGATGTTGATTTGGATAATCATAGTGGAAGTGCAATTAGCAAAATACTATAGAGTAGATTTCTTAAACTCAGCTGTTACAGTTGAAACAGGTAAAAAGATGGTAGGAACTGATGCAGCACATATTACAGAAGTTATTGCTCAAGCTAACTATGCAGATGCAAAAGACTATAACCATGTAAAAGTTACAAATAATGGAACTATAGAGTTCTCTAAAAGAAATGGAACTGGAATAGCTGTAGACTATGGGCAAGCTATAAATAATGGAGTAATTAAGGTAGATGCAGCTAATATAGCCCTACTCCTGGAACAAAAGGAGAAAATAGTATAGGTCTGTTTGGAGCATCTGGCTCAAAATTAACAAATAGCTCAACAGGAGAAATTTATCTTGGAACTAGAGGTGTTGGAATTTGGGGAACTAATGAACTTAAAACATCTGTAGGGACTTGGGGTAAAAACATAGATATTACAAATGCAGGTAAAATTATTGGGCTTTGCTAACAAAGATAGTGTATTTGGTATTTATGCTGATAATGACACAACATCTTTTGCAACTGCAACATCAAATATAGTACATTCTGGAGAAATAGATTTATCTCAAAAATAAAGAGAGTGTAGGAATCTATATGAAGAATGGAGACTTAACTTCAACTGGAAATATATCTGTAAATGAAGGAAGTGTTGGTATAGATGCTACAAATTCAGATCTAACAATAAATGGTGGAACTTATACAATAGGAAAAAGAATCAGTTGGATTTAAATTAACAAACTTACCAACAACTAAGAAATTCTTAGGAAAACTCAGGAATATTGCTATAACTGGGGAAGATTCAGTTGCTTATTTACTAAATAATTCAATTTTAACATCAGGAACTAATTTTAAAGATGATTTAACTTTGAATTCAACAAAGGCTTATACATATATTAATACAAATGCTAGTACATTGAATTATGAAAAATATTAAGACTATAGCTAATGATGATCTCGATGTTTATAAATGCAGGAAATAACTCTACAATTAACTTATTGTCAGGAACTAATATTAGTTCAACAAATAAAGGCAATAACAGGAGTTTATTCAACAAGAAGTACTGTAAAAAATGAAGGAACTATAATATTGACAGGAGATAAATCATCTGCTCTATATGCTGAGGGAAGTACAGTATCAAATGAAAGTACTGGGAAAATAACTGTAGCTAAAGATGGTTCAGGAATCTATGTTAAAGCTTTAACAACAGCACCAGTTGCTCTAGGTTCAGGAACTAACTATGGTGAAATAAATATAGGTGAAGCTTCAGTTGGAATACGTGCAGAAGATGCAACAATAATAAATGAAACTACTGGTAAAATTCTAAGTACAACTAAAAGTGCTACAGGAATGTCACAAAGTGGTGGAAGTCAAAATATTGTAAATAAAGGAACTATAACATTGACAGGAGATAAATCAACAGCTTTACACTCTGAAGGAATAACAACTGCAGGACATAAAGTTATTAACACAGGAGATATAACTGTTGGAGATTCTTCTAATGAATTGAGTCCAAGTGTAGGAATCTACTCAGCAAATGGAACAACTAGTACAGTTGAAAGTTCTGGAAAGGTTGTTGTTGGAAATAAATCAACAGCAATCTATGCTGGAAATATTGACTTAATCGGAAATTCTGAAACAACAGCTGGAAATGGTGGAATAGGACTGTATTCTAAGGAAGGAACTGTAAATATATCTGCAAACTCAAAAATAACAGTTGGAAGTACATTAGGAAGTGGAAAAGAAGGAGTAGGCGTATATTTAGCTGGAAATAACCAAATTCTTAATAGTGATACTGATGACTTAACTATTGGACATGGTTCATTTGGATATGTAATGACAGGACAAGGTAATACTGTAAGAACAGGTATGCCAGGAACAGTAGGAGAAGTAAGTCTATCTAAAGATTCAGTATTTATCTATTCAGGAGATAAGACAGGAACTATAAGAAACTATACTAATATAAAATCAACTGGAGATGAAAACTATGGTATCTATGCACTAGGTGCAGTTGAAAATCGTGGAAATATTGATTTTAGCCAAGGTATAGGAAATGTAGGAGCATATAGCTATGTAGAAGGAGCGACTACAACTCCTAATGCTATAAAGAACTATGGAACAATAAAAGTATCTAAGACAGATATAAGTGATCCAGACAATAGAAAATATGGTATAGGAATGGCTGCAGGATTCACAGAAGAAGTTCCAGCAGGATCAGGAAATTTTGTTACAAGAGGATTAGGAAATATAGAGAACTATGGAACTATCCAAGTTACAACTCCTGATAGTATAGGAATGTATGCAACAGGAAGAGGTTCAAGAATATACAATAATGGTAGAATAGAATTAAGTGGTGCAAAGAGAAATATAGGTATGTTTGCTGAACATGGAGCAGAACTAATTAATGATGTGAATGGAGTAATTACAACAGTAGGAACTGGAAATGTAGGACAAATAGCTATAGCTGTAACAAAAGGTGCAACTTTAGAAAACAAAGGAACTATTCATATAGATGCGTCTAAAGGTTATGGACTTTTCTTAGCAGGGGCAATAGTTAAAAACTATGGTGAAGCTAGAATCACTGTTGCTAATGGTGCAATCAAAATAAAAGAAGTAACAGCAGCTGATACATCAAAAGAAATGCAAGATACACAAGGAAATATGAATAAAATAAGAATCCACTCTCCAGCAGGTGCAGCAGAAGCTAAAATAATAGCTAATGGAGTAGTACAAACTCCAACTGTTATTCATGTACAAGCAATACCTAATAGAAAACCTAACGATATACCAACTTCATCACTAGGTATGTATGTGGATACATCAGGAATAAACTATACAAGACCTATAACTAATATTGGAGCTTTAAGTAATCTTGCTGAGTCAGATTTAATTATAGGAACTGAAGCAACAAAAATATACAACATCTAAGTATATTCAATTAGGGTCAAGATATAATTGAACCATACAATGATATGATAAGAACATCAGGAATAGAAAAATGGAATATCTATTCAGGTTCATTAACTTGGATGGCTTCAATAACTCAATTACCTGACTTTACAATAAGAAATGCTTACTTGGCTAAGATACCATACACTGTTTTTGCTGGAAATCAAGCATCACCAGTTGCAGTATCAGATACATATAACTTCTTAGATGGATTAGAACAAAGATATGGAGTTGAAGAAATAGGAACAAGAGAAAATAAAGTTTTCCAAAAATTGAACTCTATAGGAAACAATGAAGAAATTTTATTCCATCAAGCAACAGATGAAATGATGGGACATCAATATGCTAATGTTCAACAAAGAATAGTAGCAACTGGAGATATCTTAGATAAAGAATTTAAGTATCTAAGAAAAGCATGGAGTAATCCATCTAAAGATGTAAATAAGATAAAAAAACTTTTGGTACTAATGGAGAGTATAGGACAGATACAGCAGGAGTAATTGACTATAAGAATAATGCTTATGGAGTGGCTTATGTTCATGAAGATGAGACTGTAAGACTTGGAGAATCAACAGGATGGTATGCAGGTATAGTTCATAATAGATTTAGATTTAAAAGATATAGGAAATTCAAGAGAAGAAATGCTACAAGCCAAATTTGGATTATTTAAGTCAGTACCATTTGATGAAAAATAATAGCTTAAATTGGACAATATCAGGGAGATATATTTTGCAGGATACAATAAGATGCATAGAAAATTCTTAGTTGTAGACGAAGTATTTAATGCAAAAGGTAGATACCATACTTACGGAGTAGGTATAAAGAATGAAATATCAAAAAGAATTTAGATTGAGTGAATCATTCACATTAAAAACCATATGCAGCTCTAGGTTTAGAATATGGAAGAGTATCTAAGATAAGAGAAAAATCTGGAGAAATAAAACTAGATGTTAAATCAAATGATTATTTCTCAGTAAGACCAGAAATTGGAGCTGAATTAGGATTTAAACATTATTTTGATAGAAAGACAGTAAAAGTAGGAGTAACAGTAGCCTATGAAAATGAACTTGGTAGAGTAGCAAATGGTAAAAATAAGCTAAAGTAGCTGGAACAGAAGCTGATTATTTCAATATCAGAGGTGAAAAAGATGACAGAGCAGGAAATGTTAAGACAGACCTTAATATCGGATGGGATAATCAAAGAGTGGGAGTAACAGCTAATTTAGGTTATGATACTAAAGGACATAATGTGAGAGCAGGAGTAGGAATAAGAGTGATATTCTAATATTATAATTAGTTAACACTAACCCTAGTGTATAGGTTATTATTTCCCTAAGAAGAAGATTGAACTTTCCCAATCTTCTTCTTTTTTTGCTGAATAAATTAAGTAACTCCACCCATTGAATCAAACGTTTAAAAAGTATTAAAAATATTGACAAAAATCCAGTGTTAAAGGTATAATAAGGCAATATATAAATAACTTTTAGGGGGACAAAAAAATGGGAAATAACAGTTTGTATAACACAGAGAAAAAAATTTACGAACTATAGCTAAAAAGATATGAAAATGTAAAATATTCAGTTGGACTTGCAGTTCTTTTTCTTAATGAAGGGAACAAGTGCATTTTTCTGATGAGAATAAGATACAAGAAGTAGAAAAACAAAAAGAAGTCATAACAAAACGATCAAAATAGCAAAAATCAACAGTTAAAGAAGTAAAAAAACAGGAAACAAAAAGTAAAAAACTGCTACACAAAAAAACCAAAAAGCCTCTTGGGACAACTATGCAATTTGGTGCTAATGATATGTATAGCAATTTTTTTGTTATCACCAAAAATCTGAAAGTAGAAAAAGACTTCAATTGTAAAAAGTGAAAAAAACTGTTTTAGTAGCTAGTGCAGATAATAGTACAAGTTTACCTATGTTTGCTAAACTATCATCAGATATAGAGACTACAAATACTCCTACAATGGAAGAGATAAAAAGCAAGTAAAGAAAAATCTAAGAGATTCTGTAGGAAATCTAAAAAGAAAAATAGATGTAGCAAGAAGAGAAAATAATAAAGAAATCAATGGATTAAGATTAGAATTAATTCAACTTATGGAACAAGGAAATCAAGTAGTTAAATCACCTTGGTCATCATGGCAATTTGGAGCAAATTACTTTCTATGAAAATTGGGGTGGCTCATATAAAGGAAGAGGAGATAAGTCTAAAAAATATCCATTTGAAGGAATTTATACAAGAAAACTCTAACCTATTTTACAAGAAATATATCTCCTAATAGTGAACTATATAAAGATTATGTAAAAACTATAAAAGATGATGCAACTAACTCAGCTTTAAGTTCAACTTTAAATGCAAGAGGAAGAAGTACAAGATATGGATTGGCTAGTAATAGTGGTATTCAAGAGCCAGTTGTTACAATAGAAATTAATGCTGCTATTAAGCCAAAGAGTATAGAAAAAACTCCAATAACTCTAAATTTTACAGCACCAAGTGCACCAATTGTACCTACACCAAGTATTGCACAAGTAGTTCCACCAAGCTTGACTTTACCAGAGCCAAAAGCTCCTAGTAAAGAAATAAGTATAGTAAAACCAAATGCAAATCCTTTTACTGGCTTTTTCTTTAACTCTAATCGTAGTTCAATAGGAGTGGGAAGTACAAATATGGTACTTTATTCAGGAGTAAATCCTGATGATATAAAAGCAGGAAAAGAAGGAGAACAAGTAAGACCTGCTTTAAAAACTGGTGCTTTAAATACAACTTTAGGAGATATTACTGATATTAATGAACGTCCTACAAATATCTTGTATAGAATGGCTCCAAGCTTTAAATAATCTAACTTTTCATATAAGAGGATATTTTGGAGATGGATCAGATGGATATGTAGATGCAGGTAGTGGAGCTACTGGAGGTTCTGATACAGTAGGAGGACCAACTTTAGGAACAATAGGGGTACATACATTATTAAATGGAACTGTTAGCAATGTAACTGCCAACCTATATGGAAGAGCAGGTTTCTTAACATCAGAAACTTGGAGACATGGAAAAGTTACTATGCATAATACAAATGTAAATGTATATGGAAAAGATAATGCTGTTTACTATATAATGCCAGCAGCTTTTAAAACTATTTCTAAGTATACAGATAGTAACTATCACCTTGGAGCTATACAAGGGGAAACAAATGTAAAGATGTATGGAACAGGAAATACTGTGTATCTATCATCAGGAATTTCAGCAGCAAGATTGATTAAAAATACAGGAAAAATTGAATTAGAAGGAGCTTCAAATATAGTTTATTCAAGTTTTTCTTATGCTCCAACTTGGGAAGTAGGAGTTTATGGTGGAAAAGCTGGAAAGATGAACTCATTAATTCAATTTAATCAAAATGTAGAGCTTTATGGAGATGAAAACGTAGGTCTATTTTTTGGAAGTAAAATTGGAGGAAGTCCAAAATCTTGGGAAACAGCTGATAGAGATGCTGAATCAAATGCAGGTTATTTAAGAAAAGCTTCATATATAGGAATATATCAAGGTGAGATAGATATAAAAGCTAGAGTAGGAGGACAATTAGCTATAAATCCTAGTGCTACAACACAAACAGCTAGTGGTCAATTAGTTGAAGATCTTACTAATCCAGCTAATCCTAAATATAAAGGCTATACAGATAAAACAGTTGATGGTGGAGTAGGACTATATGTGACATCTGGACAAAGAAAAAGGAATAGATGTACTTAAAGATATGGGAGTCCCTGTATCAGTTACTCCAACTTTAGATGATTTAAAACTTGATCCTATCCATAACTTAGAAGTTGGAAAAATGGATATCAGCTTTGGAAAATACTCTAAAAATGGTTTCATGATGATAGCGAAAGATGGAAGTGTTATAGATGTTGGTAAAGCTACTCATCAATATTATGTAACTAATCTAAGTACATCAATTACAGATGGTGTCAATGGAGCTACTACAACAGAAGCTGATGCCTCAACAGGAACAACAATAGCTTATGCTGAAGGAACTTGGGATCAAAGTAAACATCAGTTAGGTTCTAAACAAACAGATCTTAATCAAAATAATACGGATGCAGCAGCTGTAAATGCAGGTGCAGCAAGAAAGGCATTGACAGATACAACAGCTTCTACAGCAGCTAAATTACAAGGTTTAGGATCAGAAATAAATGTTTATCCAAATGTTGTATTAGCTTCAAAAGAAGGTATAGCATATATGGGAGATAATCAAGGTATAGTTAATGCTAAGGGAACAACAGAGGCAGTTAACTATGGAGCAATAATTGCTTATGCTAAAAATAAAGGACAAGTAAATGTAGATGGTACAGTTACTGCAATAGATAAAAAAATACAACTTTAGAAGATAATAAATATAAAAAAATATAGCAGCTTTTGCAGAATCTGGAGGGACAAGTTGATATCAATAGAAAAGTAACTATCAATGGTATAGGAGCTTTTGCTAAAGGAACAGATTCAAAGGCTCAATTATTGAGTGGAACAGATGAAATTAATGCTGGAGTTGTAGGTGGAATGGTTGCAACAGAAGGTGGCTATGCTAGATTAAATGGAGGAACTATCAGAATTACAAAAAGATAATTCTAGACTTTTCTATGCAGATGCAACAGGAAAAAAATTGACTTTACAAATACTACTACTATTGAAAATGTCAAAAGGTATAATACTTCCACAAGAAGAAAACAATACAGCTTTCTTCAGTAGTAAAGCTACAACAGAAGCAGGAGCAGTTCCTACAAAATATAATGGTATGAGAAATGTAACTATAAAACTTCTTTCAGATGATGTAGTTTTAAAAAAACAGTAAACAACCATCCACTTGAAACTTGGACAGGAAGTACAAACTTTGAAAGTGGAATTCAGGGTGTAATGAAATATGCAGCTTTAAATAAAAATGGTCATACATATAAAGTGTACTATACTAATGGTCAATTTAAAATTGCAACAAACGTTGATCTTGACGATGCAAATGATGTATTCAATAGTATCATTATGGCAAATGAAGAAGTTACAATTGATAATGGAGTTTCTATTACATCTAATGTAGGAAAAGGTTTAGTTCAAGGTTCTTTAGCAAATACAGTAGATAACAGTAAAACTGCATACATCAATAATGGAACTGTAAATATCTCAGGAGCAAACTCTAGTAGTATTGCACTTAGAGTAAATCATGGAACTATTGAAAATAATAATTTAGTTAAAAATGACTGATGGAATAGGTCTATATGGAAGTAGTGGAAGTAAAATTGAAAAATAAATCAAATGGAACTATTCAAATAACTTCAGCTTCTGCTTATGGAGTAGGTATGGCTGGTTTCCTTTCAGGAACGACTGCTCAAGACTATGGAACAGATAAATTGATTAGTAATTTAATAGCAACAAGTGGAGGAAATCTAGCTAGTACTGTAAAAACAATAGATATTACAAATGAAGGTAATATTTCTGTAACAGGAAAAAGCTATAGGAATTTATGCAGATAATACAAGTACTATAGCAGGTTTTCGACAATCATGTTACAAAAAGAAAAATGCAGTAGTAAATAACAAAGCTTCTTTAAATTTTTGGAGATGAGAGCATAGGAATTCTAACTAAAAAAAGCAACTGTTAATTTAACAGGAACAGGTACAGATGATATTTCTGTTGGTAAAAGATGGTATAGGAGTATATGCAAAAGATTCAGATGTAAATCTTTTAACAGACTATGGTTTCCAAATAAAAGATAGAGGTGTAGGTCTTTATGCTGAAAATTCAGAAACTCTATAGGAACTATGAATGTAAAATATACAGGAGCTACAACAGAAGCGGGAACAGGAGCGTATTTTAAAGGAACAGGTTCTAATTCTCTAACTAATAAATTAGATATAAATGTAGACAATGTTTCTAATACTACAAAAAGGTATGATAGGAATTTATGCAAAGGATGCTAATTTTACTAATGAAGGAAAAATCAAAGTAACAAATACTAATACCTTAGGTTTTGGAATAATAGCTTCTACAGCAGATGTAACTAATAAAGGTGAAATTACTTTTAGAGAATTCTTTAAATCCAACTAAACCAAATATTGGAATGTATACAGTGGATTCAAATCCTTTTAAAAAAATATGGGAAAAAAATCACTGTTGGTAAAAATGGTATAGGAATTTATGGAAAGAATTTCTCTAATGGAGATGCTATAAGTCAACCAAATAGCACAATAGAAGTTGGAGAAAATGGAATAGGAGTTTATACAGCAGATGGAAACGGTCATCTTAAATCTGGAAGTATAAAAACAGGAAAAGATGGAGTTGGAGTATATATTGCTGGAAATGGTGGAACTATAACAGCAAATAATACATTTAATATGACACTTGGTGATGGTTCAAGTGGAAATAATAAAGGTTCTTTTGGTTTCGTTAATGTGGGTACAAATAATGTAATTCATAGTGATATATCAAATGTAACTTTACAAAAATAACTCAGTATACATCTATTCTAAAGATACAAGTGGAACTTTTAGCTAATCCACAAATTACGAATAATACTAATATCACTGCAACAGGAAATAACAACTATGGACTATATTCAGCAGGTTATGTTGTTAATAACGGAAATATGAATCTAGCAGCAGGAACAGGAAATATTGGAGTATATAGTATTAAAGCAGGAACTATTGAAAATAGAAATGGAGTAATTACTGTAGGAGGCTCTGTCCCAGGTGAAGATGAATATGGAATAGGAATGGCAGCAGGGTACACTTGGACAAAGAAAGATTTATTAAAACCTGTATCTCAAAGACCTGAGCAAACTACTGGAAATATAATTAATAGAGGAACTATTAATGTAAATGGACAATACAGCATGGGTATGTATGGTAGTGGAAATGGAACTACTGTTAATAACTATGGAACTATTAACTTAAATGCTAATAATACAACAGGAGTATATTTAACAGACAAGGCAGTAGGTACAAACTATGGAACAATAACAAATACTCCAGGAGTAAAAAATGTAACAGCTATCGTTGTAAAAAATGGAGCTAAATTTGTAAATGACACAGCAGGAGTAATAAGATTAAATGCAACTAATGCAGTAGGTATTTTTAGAAACTAAAGATGAAGGAGAAAACTTTAGGAACATATATTATAAACTATGGAACTTTTGAAATTCTTGGAAGTGGTTCAGAACCAGAAAAAATTCTAAGTGGACCTCATGATTTAAATAAGAGTGTAGGAAAAGGAAAAGATAAGATTTCTATAGATGTGCCAGCAGGAGCAACAACAGGAACAATAAAAAGTTGCAGGAGAAGTAAAAATTCCAGAAGTTGTAGAAACAAAGGGAGTAGAATTAGAAGAAACACAAGTATCTACAATAGGAATGTATATAAATACATCAGGAACTAAGTTCACAAAAACCTATTACAGGTTTAAGTGCTTTGACTCAAATAAAGAAAGCTGATTTAATTATAGGAGCTGAAGCTACACAAAGTACAACATCTAAGTATATTCAAGTTGGAAATAGTATCTTAAAAACCATATAATGATACTATATTAAATAATCCACAAATAGAAAAGTGGGGTATTTATTCAGGTTCATTGACTTGGATGGCAAATATAGCTCAAAATCAATCAACAGGAACTATAGAAAAATGCTTATTTAGTTAAGATACCATATACTAATTGGGCAGGAAATGAAGCTTCACCAGTTGAAGTAACAGATACATATAACTTCTTAGATGGATTGGAACAAAAGATATGGAGTTGAAGAAATAGGAACTAGAGAAAATAAAGTTTTCCAAAAATTGAACTCTATAGGAAACAATGAAGAAATTTTATTCCATCAAGCAACAGATGAAATGATGGGACATCAATATGCTAATGTTCAACAAAGAGTAGTAGCAACTGGAGATATCTTAGATAAAGAATTTAACTATTTAAGAAATGAATGGACTAATCCAAGTAAAGATTCTAACAAGATAAAAAAACTTTTGGAACTAATGGAGAATATAAAACAAGTACAGCAGGAGTAATTGACTATACAAATAATGCTTATGGAGTAGCTTATGTTCATGAAGATGAAACTGTAAGACTTGGAGAATCAACAGGTTGGTATGCAGGGATAGTTCATAATACATTTAGATTTAAAGATATTGGAAATTCTAAGGAAGAAATGTTACAAGGAAAAACTTGGATTATTTAAGTCAGTACCATTTGATGAAAATAATAGCTTAAACTGGACAATATCTGGAGATATTTTTGCAGGATATAATAAGATGCACAGAAAATTCTTAGTTGTAGATGAAGTATTTAATGCAAAAAGGTAGATACCATACTTATGGAGTAGGTATAAAGAATGAAATATCAAAAAGAATTTAGATTGAGTGAATCATTCACATTCAAACCATATGCAGCTCTAGGTTTAGAATATGGAAGAGTGTCTAAGATAAGAGAAAAATCTGGAGAAATTAAATTAGATGTTAAATCAAATGATTATTTCTCAGTAAGACCAGAAATTGGTGCTGAACTAGGATTCAAACATTATTTCGATAGAAAAACAGTAAGAGTAGGAGTATCAGTAGCCTATGAAAATGAACTTGGTAGAGTAGCTAATGGTAAAAAAATCAAGCTAAAAGTTTCTGGAACAAATGCTGATTACTTTAATATCAGAGGTGAAAAAGATGATAGAAGAGGAAATATTAAGACAGATCTTAATATCGGAGTAGATAACCAAAGAGTAGGAGTAACTGCAAATGTAGGTTATGATACTAAAGGAAATAATGTAAGAGCAGGAGTAGGAATAAGAGTAATATTCTAGTTTAATATTTAAGAAGAAGATTGAAATTTTTTTCAATCTTCTTTTTAGTTAGAAAAACGCTTTTAATATGAAAAATTCTAGATTTTATAATTGTAATTTTTTTGACGAAAAAGTATTAATATTATTGACAAAATAGTATGTAAAAAGTTATAATTGTAGTAAATAAAAAAATAACGTTATCATATCTAAAAAAATATAAAAATAACTTAGATATAGTGGAAATGTTAGCTAAAAGGAAATTATGCTTTAAATTTTTAGGGGGAATCAAAATGAACAGTAATAATCTAGACACTATGGAGAAAAAAATCTACGATCAATTGCAAAAAGATATGAGAATGTTAAGTACTCAATTGGACTTGCAGTACTTTTTTTAATGAAGGGAACAAGTGCATTTTTCAGATGATAATCATGTACAAGAAATAGAGAAACAAAAAAAGATATTTTTACAGATGTCAAAAAAAGAAAAAGTCTGAAATTAAAGAGAAAAAGTCAGTAAAACAGGCAAACCAAAAAGATAAAAGCATCTTGGGCAAATATGCAATTTGGTGCTAACGATATGTATAGCAATTATTTTTTTACAACTAAGGCTAAAAGTAGATAAGGCTTCAATTGTAAAAAGTGAAAAAACTGTCTTATTAGCTAGTGCAGATAATACTAGTACTTTTGCCTATGTTTGCTAAACTATTAACAGATATAGAAGAAACTACAGAAAGCTAGAACACAAGTACCTACAACAGCAGAAATAAAATGCAAACAAAGATAACTTAAGAAACTCAGTCGGAAATTTACAAAAATAAAAATTAACTCAGCAAGACAAGAGAATAATAAAGAAATAGAAGGTTTAAAAATTAGAATTAACTCAACTTATGGAACAAGGAGATCAAGTTGTAAAATCACCTTGGGCATCTTGGCAATTTGGAGCTAACTATATGTACAATGAATGGGTTGGTGCATATAAAGGAAGAGGAGATAAAGCAGAAAAGTATGCTTTTGAAGGAATATTCACTAGAAGTTTAAACTCTTTTGAAAGAGTTGTTTCACCTTTAAGTGAAAAATATGATCAATTAGAGTTTTCTACAAATAAATACTCAGCTTTAACAAGTTCTAGAAGAGGACTAGCTTCAGGTTATGGATTAACAGGTGTAGAAAGAAAACAAGAACCATTAGTTTCAATAGAAATCAATGCAGCAGTTAAGCCTAAGACTATCCAAAAGAATCCGCTTACATTGAGCATACCTGGAATAAATGCACCTAATGTGCCTATACCAACTATCAATCCAAGTACACCAATAAACTTGGAATTACCAGAACCTAATACACCTAGCAAAGTGGTTGTCATTGCAAAACCTAATGCAGAACCATTTACAGGATATTATTTTGATGGAACATGGAGCCATAGAGAGTTAAGAGATAATATTTCTATTTATTCAGGAATAGATCCTACTTCTTTAATAGGAAATATAGATAATAGAAATCCTACTCCTGCAGCAATGACAGGTTCGTATAATGGTAGACAACTTGAAGGAACTCGTATAAGAAATGAAGATAATAGATATACTAATACTTACTATCTAAATAGCCAAGTTAATATAGATAAAAATTGCTAATAATACTTTTTATTTGAGAGGACATTACCCTACAGATAGCTATAATGATAGTAATACTAGAGCACATTTAGGAATATCTAATAATGCTCAAAGAGTATATAATGATGGGCATGGAAATGGTATTCCAGATGAAGGTGTTGTTGGTGTTCATGCATTGGGAGATTTAAATATTAAAAATTTAGAATTTAACCTATATGGAAGAGCAGGAGCAGTAACTAATGAAACTTGGAGACATGGGATACTAGATTTTGATAATGTAACTGTAAATATGTATAATAGTGATAATATGGGATTCTATAATATGCCAGTTGCTAGATATACATATAAATATGGGAAAAATGTTGGTGGTATTGGAAGAGAATGGCGTGTTTTAGCTGGAGGATTTTCTGGAAAAGCTAATGTAAATATGTATGGAAGAAATAACTCTGTTTATCTAACAACAGGATTATCATATATGAAACATTGGGAAAATGAGGGCTTAATTCAATCAGATGGGGCTTCAAATATAGTATATTCAAGTTTTTCTTATGCTCCAACTTTATCAAAACTTGTAAATCCAGCAGGAGCAGGATATCTTCACAATACGAAATATGATAAAAGTTATCAAATGTTAAAACTATATGGTGATGAAAAATATAGGTATGTATTTTGGTAGTAGAATCAAAGGAGATATAGCTAAGGTACATATGGAAGCGCCAAATGAAATAGAAAGTCTATATGGATATAATAATAAGGCAGCACATATAGGTATATATCAAGGAGAAATAGATTTTTCTGCAAAAATTGGAGAAAAATTAACAATAAATAATCAAGCTCAACAAACAACTGAAGGAAATTTAAATAATACAGGCTATACTAACGAAACAGTTGATGGAGCTGTAGGAATTTTTCTCAGAAAGTGGTCAAAGAGTTGGAATAGTTGCAAGAGGGGATGTAATGGAAGGTCCTACACCAACTGCAACAGAAATCCAAGCTCATAGAACAGATCCTAATTGGGATAGATGGTTTTGGCATAAATGGAATAGTACAACACAACAAATAGAAATAGATAAGACAGGCTATGGTGCTGGTTTTTATTATGCGGCAAGTAATGATTTTTCAAAAGACCCTATACATAATCTAGAAGTTGCTAAATTAGATATTAGATTTGGAAAATATTCTAAAAATGGAATTATGGTTTTGGCAAAACAAGGGACAGTAATTGATGTAGGAAAGAATACTTCTAACTACCATATTATTGGGGTAAGTTCAGATATTACTGATGGTATCAATGGTGCTAATACTCTTGAAGCAGATGCTTCAACTGGAACTATAGTAGCTTATGCAGAAGGAACTTGGGATCAGCTAAAACATAGATATGGAAGTGAAGATGCAAGAATAGCTCAAAATGATGCTGATGCAGTGGCTATAAATAATGGAGCAGCAAGAAAAGCATTGACAGATACAAAAGCTACAACAGCTGCTAAACTACAAGGTTTAGGTTCTGAAATAAATATTAATCCTAATGTAGTGCTAGCTTCAAAAGAAGGTATAGCATATATGGGAGATAACCAAGGTATAGTTAATGCAATGGGAACAACAGAAGCTGTAAACTATGGTTCGATAATTGCCTATGCTAAAAATAAGGGACAAGTTACTGTAAATGGTGCAGTAAAAGCTGAAGATAAAAATACAGTTTCTGAAGCTAATAAATTTAAGAATATAGGAGCTTTTGCAGAAGCTGGAGGAAGAGCTGAACTAAAAGGGGCAGTTACTATAAATGGAATAGGAGCCTTTGCTAAGGGAGCGGGTTCAGAAGCAATATTATCTTCAACAAATAATGATATAACAATAAATGCTGGAACTGTTGGAGGAATGGTTGCAACAGATAATGGATATGCTAAAAGTTAAATGGTGGAACTATCAATGTAACAAAAGATAATTCTAGACTTTTTCTATGCAGATGCAACAGGAAAAATAGATTTTTACAAGAACTACAAATATAAATGTTTCAAAAGGGAATAGTATTCTCCATGAAGAAAGTAATCCAGCTTTCTATAATAGTAAAGTTTCAACAGCAACAGGAGTGACCTCTACAAAATATAATGGTATGGAAAATGTAACAATAAATCTTCTAAGTGATGATGTTGTTTTTAAGAACAGTTGATAATCATGCTCCTGAAACTTGGACTGGTGGAGCAAATTTTGAAACTAATGTTAAGAATATAATGAAGTATTCTGCTTTTAAATAAAAATGGACATACATATAAGGCATACTATACTAATGGAAAATTTAAAATTGCAACAAATATTAATCTTGATGATACAACAGATATTTTTTTAATGGTATAGTTATGGGAAATGAAGAAGTTACAATTGATAATGGAATTTCTATTACATCTAATGCAGGAAAAGGTTTAGCACAAGCTGCCTTAAAAAATACTGTAGATAATAGTAAGACAGCATATATCAACAATGGAACTGTAAATATAACAGGAGCAAACAGTGGAAGCATTGCTCTTAAAGTTGATCATGGAACTATTGAAAATAATGGACTAGTTAGTATGACTGATGGAATAGGTCTATATGGAAGCAGTGGAAGTAAAATTTCAAATAATGCAAATGGAAAAATTAGTATAAGTTCTCCAAGTCAACATGGAATAGGAATAGCAGGGTTCCTTACAGGAACTAGTACTCAAGAATATGGAACAGATAAACTGATTAGTAATCTAATAGCAACTGGTGGAGGAAATCTTCCTAATACTATAAAAACAATAGATATTACTAATAATGGAGAAATTGAAATATCAGGAAAAGCTGTAGGAATCTATGCAGATAATACAAGTAAAATAGCAGGTTTCAATAATCATGTTACAAAAGAAAATGCAGTAGTTAACAACAATGCTACTTTAAGCTTTGGTGATGACAGTGTAGGAATTTATGCTAAAAAAGCAATAGTTAATTTAAGTGGAACTGGAAAAGATGATATCTCTGTTGGTAAAAATGGTATAGGAGTTGCTGCAGAAGATTCAACTGTAAATCTTTTAACAGACTATGGTTTCCAAATAAAAGACAATGGTGTAGGACTTTATGCTAAAAATACAGATACATCTACAGGAACTATGAATGTAAGATATACAGGAGCAAATGCACCGTCTGTAGTAGGAACAGGGGCATATTTTTGAAATGACAGGAAGTCCTATAACTAATAAATTAAATGTCAATGTAGAAAATGTTTCAAATACTAAAGAAGGAATGATAGGTATCTATGCTGCTGGAGGAACTTTCACTAATGAAGGAAATGTAAAAATAGTAAAATAATGATACCTTAGGTTTTGGTATTATAGCTTCAGGAGCAAATGTAACAAATAAAGGAGATATTACTTTAGAAGATTCTTCAAATGCAACTAAAGCCAAATATTGGTATGTATACAGCAGGTTCAGATTCTTTAAAAAATATGGGTAAAATTTCTGTTGGTAAAAATGGTATAGGAATTTATGGAAAGAATTTCTCTAATGGAGATTCTGCAACTTTACCAAACAGCACAATAGAAGTTGGAGAAAATGGTATAGGAGTTTACACAGAAAGTGGAAATGGGAACCTTGAATCAGGAAGTATAAAAGCTGGTAAAGATGGAGTTGGAGTATATGTTGCAGGAAATGGTGGAACTATAAGGGCAGCAAATACATTCAATATGACTCTTGGAGATGGTTCGAGTGATGCTGATAAAGGAGCTTTTGGTTTTGTTAACGTAGGTTCAAATAACAAGATTTACAGTGATATATCAAATGTTAACCTACAAAATAACTCAATATATATCTACTCAAAGGATACAAGTGGAACTTCAGCTAATCCACAAATTATTAATAACACTAATATCACTGCTACTGGAAAGAACAACTATGGAATCTATTCAGCAGGTTATGTTGTTAATAATGGAAATATGAATCTGTCAGCAGGGTCTGGAAATGTAGGAGTATATAGTGTAAATGGTGGAACTATAGAAAATATAAGTGGAGCAATCACTGTAGGTGGTTCTGTTCCTGTAAATGATGAATATGGAATAGGAATGGCAGCAGGTTATACTTGGACAAAGAAAGATTTACTAAAACCTGTTTCTCAAAGACCTGTCCAAACTACTGGAAATATAATTAATAGAGGAACTATTAATGTAAATGGACAATACAGTCTAGGAATGTATGCTAGTGGAAATGGTTCTACTGCTAAAAACTATGGAACTATCAACTTAAATGCAAATAATACAACAGGAATGTATCTAACTGATAAAGCAGTTGGTCATAACTATGGAACAATAACAAATGCTGCAGGTGTAAAAGATGTTACAGGAGTTGTTGTAAAAAAGGGCTAAATTTATAAATGAAGCTACAGGGGTAGTAAGTTTAAATGCTACTAATGCTCTAGGTATTTTAAGAACTAAAGATGAAGGTGAAACTTTAGGAATTATTGAAAACTACGGAACTTTTAATATCACAGGAGATGGTTCAGAAGTAGAAAAAGTTTCTGAATCTAAAGATTTAAATAAGAGTTTAGGAAAAGGTAAGGATAAAATTTCTATAGATGTACCAGCAGGAGCAACAACAGGAACTATTAAACTTAATGATATAATTCAAAGTCCAGAAATTGTAGAAACAAAGAAATTAGAATTAGAAGAAACAAAAAGTATCTACAATAGGTATGTATATAAATACATCAGGAGTAAAATTTACAAAAACCTATAACAGGTCTAAGTGAATTAAGTCAATTAAGAAAAAGCTGATTTAATTATAGGAGCTGAAGCGGCTCAAAGCACAACAGCTAAATATATCCAAGTTGGTAATACTATATTAAAACCATATAATGACACAATCTTAAATAATCCACAACAAATAAATGGACTATTTATTCAGGTTCATTAACATGGATGGCTAATATAGGACAAAAACCAAGTTAATGGAACTATAGAAAACGCTTACTTAGCTAAGATACCTTATCCTGTATTTGCAAAAAGATAAAAAATACTTATAACTTTACAGATGGATTGGAACAAAGATATGGAAAAGAAGGAATAGGAAGTAGAGAAAATACATTATTCCAAAAAAATTAAATAGTATAGGAAATAATGAAGAGGTTCTATTATTCCAAGCATTTGATGAAATGATGGGACATCAATATGCTAATACTCAACAAAGAATCCAATCAACAGGATCTCATCTTAGATAAAGAATTTAATTATCTAAGAAATGAATGGAGCAATCCAAGTAAAGATGCAACAAAATTAAGACTTTTGGAACTAATGGAGAATATAAAACAAAAACAGCAGGAGTAATTGATTACACAGAACAATGCTTATGGAGTTGCTTATGTTCATGAAGATGAAACTGTAAGACTTGGAGAATCAACAGGTTGGTATGCAGGTATAGTTCATAATACATTTAAATTCAAAGATATTGGAAACTCTAAAGAAGAACAACTACAAGGAAAAAGTAGGTATCTTTCAAATCAGTTCCATTTGATCATAATAATAGTCTAAATTGGACAGTATCAGGAGAAATATTTGCAGGACATAATAAAATGCATAGAAAATTCTTAGTTGTAGATGAAGTATTTAATGCAAAAAGGTAGATATCACACTTACGGAGCAGCTGTAAAGAAATGAAATATCAAAAAGAATTTAGATTGAGTGAAGACTTCAGCTTAAGACCATACGCTTCATTAAAACTAGAGTATGGAAGAGTATCAAAGATAAGAGAAAAATCAGGAGAAATGAGATTAGATGTTAAGGCTAATGATTATTTCTCAGTAAAACCAGAAATAGGAGCAGAACTTGCTTACAGACATTATTTTGGAGCTAATACAGTAAAAAGCAACTGTAGGAGTAGCTTATGAAAATGAATTAGGTAGAATAGCTAATGGTAAAAATAAAGCTAAAGTATCTGGAACAAATGCTGATTACTTCAATATTAGAGGTGAAAAGGATGACAGAACAGGAAATGTCAAAACAGATCTAAATCTTGGATGGGATAACCAAAGAATAGGAGTAACAGCTAACATAGGTTATGACACAAAAGGAGATAATGTAAGAGCTGGAGTAGGGACTAAGAGTAATATTCTAATTTAATAATTAAGAAGAAGATTGAATTTTTCAGTCTTCTTTTGTAAAAAAAGTATTAATATTATTGACAAAAATGAAATGTTATAGTTATAATTTTCCTAAGTAGACTTAATTTTTAGGGGAATAGAAATGAAAAAGATATTATTAGGGATATTTTTTTATTAGTATCAAGTTTAGCATTTTCAGCAGAGAGAATATTATCATATGAAGAAACATTTCTAGATAAAAACTGGAAATAGTATATGCAAAAGGAGAACAAACACTATATACAGGTGTAATAAAAAAATTATAAAAATTTCAGAAGAAGATGGAGTTTTTGAAGGAAAAATTTCATTTAAAAATGGAGTAATAGATGGGCTTGTTGAATTATATTATTCAAATGGTAAAATTAGCAGAGATGGCTACATTTAAAAATGGAGAAAAAATGGTATACAAAAACTTACTATGAAAAATGGTCAAATAAAGATGGAAGTTTTATATAAAAATGGGAAGAAAGATGGAATGAGTAAACTATATTCAACTAAAGGGATATTAGAAGATGAATTTCCATTTAAAAATGATATGTTAGATGGACTAGTAAAAAATACAATGGAGTTACAGGTAAAATTAGAAATAGAATCAACATATAAAAAAATGGAAAAAAAGTGAGGGTTTACTAAAAGCATATTATCCAAGTGGAAAGCTAAAAAAAGTGAAGAAAAATTATAAAAAAATGGTTTAAGAGAAGGCTTAAGAAAAAGATTATTATGAAAAATGGAGTTTTAGAAAGTGAAAGATTTTATAAAAATGATAAATTAGAAGGAATAAGTAAAAATTTATTATCCAAGTGGAAAACTTCAAGTAGAAGTTAATTTTAAAGACAATGAAGCAGATGGAATTTTTTAGAGAATATGATGAGACAGGAAAAAAATAATTAATCAAGAAACATATAAAAAAATGGTCAATTAATAGATTAAAAAATAGGAGGAATAAAGGTGAAAAAAATTACTATTAACCATATTTTTTTATTAGTATCAAGTTTAGCATTTTCAGCAGAAAGATTAGTTAAAATAGAAAAATACTTATATGGATAACAAAGGAATAGTTTTTTTGTTGCAGGAGAAGAAATCTCCATTTACAGGTATAGTAGAAAAATTATAAGACTTCAGAAGGAGATAAAACTTTATCAGGGAAAGTTCCATTTAAAGATGGACTGATGGAAGGAACTTTCTAAAGCTTTTCTATTCAAATGGGAAAAATGGCAAGTGTAGCTACGTTTAAAAAAAGGAAAAAAATAGAAGGTATACAAAAAGATTACTATGAAAGTGGAATAAGAAAGAGAGAAATTTCTTATAAAAAAATGGATTAGTAGATGGGATTACAAAGATGTATTATTTAAATGGAAATATTCAAAGTGAAATTTCTTATAAAAAGGTGTACCAGATGGAATATCTAAAACTTACCATAAAAATGGAAAGATAAATGTAGAAGCAACATATAAAAAAATGGAGTACAAGTAGGAATACAAAAAGATTATTATCAAAATGGAAAAATTAAAAATAGAACTTCCGCTTGATAAGAATGGACTTGTGAATGGTATTGTAAAGATTTATTATCCAAGTGGTAAAATAATGTCAGAAGAAAGCTATAAAGATGATAAAACTAGAAGGAACAGTTAAAAAAATATGATGAAAAGTGGAAAAATAACTAGTGAAGAATTTTTATAAAAAAATGGTAATAGAATAAAAATAATAAAAAGTAGGAGGAGAAAAGATGAAAAACTATTATTAGGAGCATTTTTGTTAGTATCAGCTTTTATCATTTTCAACTGAAAGAACACTATCATTTGAAGATACATTTAAAGATGAAAAAAACTGGAATAGTTTATGCTATAAATGAAAAATTCCATTCACAGGAATAGTTGAATTGAGAGAAAATGGGAATATTAAATTTTTTTAGTGAGTTATAAGAATGGATTAATGGATGGAAAAATCACTTAAATATTATAAGTCTGGTCAAATCAATTTAGAAGAAACTTATAAAAAAAGGCTTACCAGATGGAATCTCTAAAAGCATATTATGAAAAATGGAAAAAGTGGAATATGAAGCTTCTTATAAAAAAATGGGTAAGAAGGATGGAATTGAAAAAAAGATACTTAACTACAGGTATATTAGTAGTAGAATTTCCATATAAAAATGGTAAATTACATGGAGTAGTAAAGGAATATGATGAAATCTCAGGAAAATTAAAATTGGAAGGTCCTTATAAGGATGGAAAAAAATAGATGGTATTGTAAGAGATTATTATCCAAATGGAAAAATAAAAAGAGAAGAAACATATAAAAATGATGTAAGAGATGGTTCAATGAGAGTATATTATGAAAATGGAAATTTAGAAAAAAGAATTTTACTATAAAAAATGCAAAAATGGATGGAATACAAAAAGTTTACTATCCAAATGGTAAAATAAAAACAGAAGCTAATTTTTAAAGAAAATAACTTAGACGGTATTCTTAAAGAATATGATGAAAGTGGAAAAATAACTAGTGAAGAAACTTATCAAAAATGGTAATAGAATAAAATAATAAAAAGTAGGAGGAGAAAAAGATGAAAAACTATTATTAGAGCATTTTTTTATTAGTATCAGCTTTATCATTTTCAGCAGGAAGAAAGGTTCCAGCAGGAAAAAAATAGTAATGGATCAAAACTACTGGAATAGCTCTATGTACAAGGAGAACAAAACACCATTTACAGGTACAGTTGAAGTTAAATTTGATAATGGTAAGGTTCAAGGATTATTAGAAGTTAAAAAAATGGTTTATTAGATGGAACAGGGGTTACTTATTATCCAAGTGGAAAAAGTTAAATCTAAAGAAAAATTATAAAAATGGTTATGAAGAAGGAATAAATACAATATACTATGAAAAATGGTAATATAGAATATGAAAAGTATGTAAGTAATAATGGAAGATTAGTTTACGAAAAACATTTCTATCAAAATGGTCAAATAGACTTTGAAGCTACATATAAAGACGGACAATTAGATGGTATAGTTAAAAAAATATGCACCAAAATGGTCAAGTAGCTCAACAAGGAATATTTAAAGATGGAGTACAAGTACAATAAGAGGCTATAAAGCTCTTATTTTTTTGATTACTTGTCAAATTCCATTGACAAAAATAAGATGCTATAATTATAATTTCATTAAATATACTTAAATTTCATTAGTATCAAGTTCAGGCTTTTTTTAAAAAGAGAAAACTTTTATTATTTCAAGAAATATTTAAGGCTAATAAACAGATTAAAAATAGGAGGGATAAGTATGAAAAAAATATTGTTAGGAGTATTTTTTTATTAGTATCAGTTTTTATCTTTTTCAGCAGAAAGAGTTGTTAAATTAGAGAACGCTTATGTTGATGATAAAGGAATAGTTTATGTTATAGGAGAAAAAGTACCATTTACAGGAATAGTAGAGAACTACAAAGTGCCTCCTATTTCAGAAGGAGATAGTGTCTTAGAGGAAAAAATTCCTTTTAAAAAATGGAGTAATGGAAGGTTATTCTAAATTATATTATCCAAGTGGAAAATTAGCAAGTGTAGCAACATTTAAAAATGGAAAAAGTAGAGGGAATACAAAAAGACTACTATGAAAATGGAAAAAAATTAAGAGAAATTTCACATAAAAATGGACTTGTAGATGGTGTTTTCAAAGCTTTATTACCCTAATGGAAAAGTTCAAAATGAAATTACTCATAAAAAGGGTATACCAGATGGTGTATCTAAAACTTATTATGAAAATGGGAAATTACTTGTAGAAGTAACATATAAAAAATGGCATAGAAGTAGGTATACAAAAAAAGATTATTATGAAAATGGAAAATTAAAAACTTGAACTTCCATATAAAAATGGAGTTGTAGATGGTCTTGCAAAAGGTTTACTATCCAACTGGAAAACTAATGTTAGAGGAAAAATTACAAAAAAATGATCAGTTAGATGGAATAGTTAAAAGATATGATGAAAGTGGAAAGATAATTAGTGAAGAATTTTATAAAAAAATGGTAATAAAATAAAAATAATAAAAATAGGAGAAACAAATATGAAAAAAACTATTATTAGAGTATTTTTGTTAGTATCAGCTTTTATCATTTTTCAGCAGGTAGAAAGGTTCCTATAGAAAAAAAATGATGGTAGATGATACTACTGGAATAGCTTATGTTCAAGGAGAAAAAGACTCCATTTACAGGTACAGTTGAAGTAAAAGTATGATGATGGTGAAGTTCTAGCTTTGATGGAAGTTAAAAATGGACTAATGGAAGGAACTTATAAACTTCTCTATCCAAGTGGTAAAAACAGCAATTATAGCAACATATAAAAAATGGAAAAAAACAGATGGAATACAAAAAGAATACTATGAAAATGGTCAAATAAAAAAATGGAAGTTTTACATAAAAAAATGGAAAAAGCAGAAGGTTATCTAAGAACATATTATCTGAATGGAAAAACTAGAAGGTGAAGAAAAAAATATCAGAATGGTTTAAGAGAAGGTTTAACAAAAATCATATTATGAAGATGGTAGTTTAGAAGGAGAAAGATTTTATAAGAACAATAATTTAGAAGGAATAAACAAAATTTATCATCCAAATGGAAAGCTAGCAAAGATAGCTGTATTTAAAAAATGGAGAACTAGATGGAACTGTTAAAAACATATTATCCAAATGGGAAATTAGATGGAATAGGTACATTTAAAGATGGAAAAATAGATGGAATACAAAAAGAATACTATGAAAATGGTCAAATAAAAGATGGAAAGTTTAGCTAAAAATGATAAGAAAAATGGTATTGCAAGATTTTTACTCAATTACAGGGGTATTAATAGCTGAAATTCCTTTTAAAAGATGATGAAGTGGATGGAACAATAAAAAAACTATAATGAAGTTACAGGTAAATTAGAAACGGAAGGTGAATTAAAAATGGAAAGGTAGAAGGAACTATGAAAGTGTATTATCCAAATGGAAAAATTCAAATGGAAGCTAATTTTAAGGACGACAAACTAGAAGGAATAGTTAAAAGATATGATGAAAGTGGAAAGATAATTAGTGAAGAATTTTTATAAAAATGGTAATAGAATAAAATAATAAAAAGTAGGAGGTATAAGTATGAAAAACTATTATTAGGAGCATTTTTATTAGTATCAGTTTTATCATTTTCAGCAGAAAGAAAAGTTCAAAGTAGAACAAGTTTTTAAAAATGCAAATACAGGAATAGTATATGTTCAAGGAGAGGAAACACCATATACAGGTCTAATTGAAGTTAAGTTTCCAAATGGTAAAAACTCAAGCGTTAACATCATATAGAAATGGAGTAGTACATGGAAAAGGTATTACTTATCATCCAAAATGGAAAAAGTATGGTCAAAAGAAAATTATAAGAATGGTGTTGAAGATGGTGTAAATATTATATATTATGAAAAATGGTAATATAGAATATGAAAAATGTAAGTAATAATGGAAGAACAGTTTATGAGAAACATTATTTTTTTCATCAGGTAAATTAGATTTTGAAGCTACTTACCAAGATGGTAAATTAAATGGAGTAGTTAAAAAAATATGGAGAAAATGGTCAAAGTAGTTCAACAAGGAACATTTAAAAATGGAGTACAAGTACAATAAGGAATATAATAGTGCTGATAGAAGAAATTTTCTATCGGCATTTTTAAAAAGCTTGAGATAACAAGATATTTTTGTTAAAATTAAATTGAAACATTGGGAAAATTGCAGTAAAGAAACAGCAGAAATATTGGCTAGAAGCTAATGGAATAAAAACTAGGCTAAGAAAATGGATGAATATCTAAGGAAAGAAGTTGATAAATAATGATGAAAAAGAATAGTAATGTTAATAGTGTTAGGATTAATATTTTCTTCGTGTGATTTTATACACTACGGAAAGATAGCAATAAAAGAGAATACTCGTAGAATAGAGATGGAGAGAGAAAGAGAGGAATTAAGAAAAAGATGGATCAAGTGCAATTGTTGTAGATGAATATAAGGAAGGAGTAGAAGAAGCAATAGAAGATATATTAAAAAGACCAGTAAATAAAAAAAGTACAATTTGAAGGAGCGACTTTTATAATCCCAGAAAATACAAGACTAAATCCAAAACATGGAAATATAGTAGATGAAAAAAACAGGCTATGGAATAGCTATAAGATTTACATTAAATCCACTATGTATATCAAAAAGAAATAAATAATACAGAATATAGTTTTTTTACTACAGTAAACGTAATGCTAATGTAACTAGAATAGCAAAAGAAATAATGAGAATAAATGGATTTAAAGATACTTGTAAATAAATAGTAATTAATTTTTATAGGTAGCCTAAGGGTGGTTCTTGAGCTACTTATTAAGAGATTAAAAAGAAGATGAATTAAGAAAAATATGGTTATGGGAATTATCAAGATAAAAAAACTTGCCTAAAAACAAAAGAAATAAATATAAACCCACAACCATATACAAGAAAAAGAAGCTCAACCAACATTAGGAATAGAAGAGTACTTAAAAAGGATTAAGAGAAGGAGTTGGTCTATGATGTTAAAAAGAATAGTAATGTTAATAGTGTTAGGATTATTTTTAGCAATTTCAGCTTTATCTTTTTCAGAAGAAAGAATTTTATCATATGAAGAAACATTTCTAGATAAAGAAACTGGAATAGTATACGCTATAGGGAAGAAATCCCGTATACAGGTGTAGTAAAAAAATTATAAATTTTTTTAGGTAGAGATAGTATTTTAGAAGGAAGAATTATATTTAAAAATGGACTAATGGAAGGAACTTTTAAACTTCTCTATCCAAGTGGTAAAAACAGCAAGTATAGCAACATATAAAAAAATGGAAAAAAAGAAGGAGAGCAGAAGGACTTCTATGAAAATGGTGTAGTAAGACTAGAAATTTTATATAAAAAATGATAAGATGAATGGAATTGGAAAAAATACTCAACTAAAGGGATATTGAGAGGTGAATTTCCATATAAAGATGATGAATTAAATGGGAGTAGTAAAACAATACAATGAAGTTACAGGAAAAATTAGAAATAGAAGCTGATTATAAAAATGGAAAAAACTGAAGGTTCTGTAAAAAAATATTATCCAAATGGAAAAACTAGAAAGTGAACAAAAGATATAAAAATGATCTAAGAGAAGGTTTAACAAAAATTATATTATGAAGATGGAAGTTTAAAAAGCAGAGAAGTTTTATAAGAATGGTAAATTACAAGGAATAAACAGAATTTATTATCCAAATGGAAAAACTTCAAACAGAAGCTAATTTTTAAAGATGATATGTTAGATGGAAATTTTTAAAGAATATGATGAAACAGGAAAATTAATTGAACAAGGAACATATAAAGATGATGTAAGATTAAAAATAAGAGGCTATTAGCCTCTTATTTTAATCTTCAT
>BNJS01001590.1_pt1 | contig 29543 bp, 38 predicted proteins | sample 8540461 | NCBI WGS metagenome assembly BNJS01 (sample SAMD00202454, study PRJDB9452) | human saliva metagenome | isolation source: human saliva | place: Japan | reverse complement strand
TTCGAGATTTTCTAAAAGTAAGCCTCCAGACAGATCATCTATCATCAGCTCAGGAAAAGCTGGATAGAAGGAATTCTTACCAACTGTATCAAACCATTTTTAGAGCGACTACTTATATGAGCAAATCTTACCTTGGATAACCAGGGTAGGATTATTTCTTATATCTTATTTCCAGTAGTAAACTAAAAGTCTCAAAATACATAAATAAAAATTATGTATTTTTATCAAAGTCACCAGCCCATGCAAAAAAATAGCTAAATTATGATAAAATAGACTATAATAAAGACATTCTTCATAGTAAATTTATTTTGAAAGGAAAATATGGCTACTATTCAATGGTTTCCTGGTCACATGTCTAAAGCGCGTCGACAGGTTCAGGAAAATTTAAAATTTGTTGATTTTGTAACGATTTTGGTGGATGCACGTTTACCTTTATCTAGTCAAAAATCCTATGTTGACCAAGATTGTTGGTGACAAACCAAAAACTTTTGATTTTAAACAAAGCAGACTTGGCCGATCCAGCAATGACCAAAGAATGGCGTCAGTATTTTTGAATCACAAGGAATCCAGACTCTGGCTATTAACTCCAAAGAGCAAGTGACTGTAAAAGTTGTAACAGATGCGGCCAAGAAGCTCATGGCCGATAAGATTACTCGCCAAAAGGAACGTGGCATCCAGATTGAAACCTTGCGTACCATGATTATCGGGATTCCAAATGCTGGTAAATCCACTCTTATGAACCGTTTGGCTGGTAAAAAAATTGCCGTTGTCGGAAACAAACCAGGTGTGACCAAAGGTCAACAATGGCTCAAAACCAACAAAGACTTGGAAATCTTAGATACGCCAGGGATTCTTTGGCCAAAGTTTGAGGATGAGACGGTTGCACTTAAGTTAGCTTTGACTGGTGCTATTAAAGATCAGCTCCTCCCCATGGATGAAGTGACTATTTTCGGTCTTAACTACTTTAAAGATCACTATCCAGACAAATTAGCTGAGCGTTTCAAACAACTGGATCTTAAAGAGGAAGCTCCAGTTATTATCATGGATATGACACGTGCTCTTGGTTTCCGTGATGATTATGACCGCTTTTATAGTCTTTTTGTCAAAAGAAATCCGTGATGGAAAACTCGGTAACTACACCTTAGATACATTGGAAGACCTCGATGCCGACAATTAAAGAAATAAAAAAACTCCTTGCACAAGCTGATCAACTAGATAGTCCTATTTTTGATGAATTTTCTACTGATACAAGGGCTGGAGTTGTTAAAGAAATACAGAAACGTAAACAGACCATTCAAGCTGAGATAGATGAAAATCTTCGCTTGGAAAATATGCTTACTTATGAAAAAGAACTTTTTAAGCAAGGATTAACCTTAATTGCAGGTATTGACGAGGTTGGCCGTGGTCCTCTGGCTGGTCCAGTAGTAGCTGCAGCAGTTATTTTGCCTCAAGGTTGTAAAATTAAGGGCCTTAACGACAGTAAAAAGATTCCAAAAAAGAAACATATGGAGATTTTTCAAGCTGTTCAAGAACAGGCTCTGTCAATCGGAATCGGAATTATTGACAATCATATTATAGATCAAGTTAATATCTATGAAGCGACCAAACTTGCGATGAAAGAAGCTATTGCTCAGTTAAGTCCACAGCCTCAACACCTTTTGATTGATGCCATGAAACTGGATTTGCCTATTTCTCAGACATCTATCATCAAGGGAGATGCCCATTCACTCTCTATCGCAGCGGCGTCTATAGTAGCCAAGGTAACACGAGATCAACTGATGAAAGATTACGATATGCAGTTTCCTGGCTATGATTTTAGCGCAAATGCTGGCTATGGAACTGTAAAACATTTACTAGGACTTGAAAAACAGGGGATCACTCCCATTCATCGTTTAAGTTTTGAACCGATAAAATCCATGGTTTCATCAAAGCAAGAAAGTTAAATTAAGGAAATAACAATGGAAGAACAGACGGAAATAATCCGCTCTAAAAAAGAATTTGCCTTTGCCTCCAGCACAATATTAGCCCAAGTTGGGAGAGGAATTATTGTCGGCCTTGTTGTCGGCATAATAGTTGGATCTTTTCGTTTACTTATCGAAAAAGGCTTCCACTTGATTCAAAGACTATACCAGGATCAAGCACATCTAATCCCTAATCTATTTATACTTGGATTTTTGTATTTCATCATTTGCTTACTCAGTGCCAAACTAACAGCATCCGAAAAGGATATTAAGGGATCAGGAATCCCTCAAGTTGAGCTGAATTAAAAGGGCTTATGTCTCTTAATTGGTGGAGTGTTCTTTGGAAAAAGTATCTTATTGGTACATTAGCAATTGCTAGCGGATTGATGTTGGGGCGTGAAGGTCCCAGTATTCAATTAGGTGCAGTTGGCGGAAAAGGAATTGCAAAATGGCTCAAATCAAGCCCAGTTGAAGAGCGTTCTTTGATTGCTAGTGGAGCGGCTGCTGGCTTAGCTGCCGCCTTTAATGCTCCCATCGCTGGTCTCCTTTTTGTCGTAGAAGAAGTCTATCACCATTTTTCACGATTTTTCTGGGTGTCGACGCTAGCAGCCAGCCTTGTCGCAAACTTTGTTTCACTTTTGATGTTTGGTCTGACTCCTGTACTGGATATGCCCGATAACATCCCTCTTATGACCTTGGACCAGTATTGGATCTATCTTCTAATGGGAATTTTTCTCGGACTATCCGGCTATCTTTATGAAAAAGCTGTGTTAAATGTCAGCAAAGTGTATGACTGGATTAGTCAATTTATCCATCTTGATAAAGCCTATTATCCAATTTTAGCCTTTATCCTTATCATTCCTGTTGGTATCTATTTACCAGAACTCCTTGGGGGAGGAAATAAACTAGTCCTTTCCCTAACTGGTCAAAATTTTAGTTTTCAAGTCTTATTAGCATACTTTATCATCCGCTTTATTTGGAGTATGATTAGTTATGGAAGCGGTCTTCCTGGAGGTATATTCTTACCCATTTTGGCACTAGGTTCTTTACTTGGAGCCTTGGTTGGTGTTATTTGTGTCGATTTGGGAATCGTCAGTCAAGAACAATTTCCTATCTTCGTCATTTTAGGTATGAGCGGGTATTTTGGCGCTATTTCAAAAGCCCCCCTGACTGCCATGATTCTTGTAACAGAGATGGTTGGTGATATTCGTAACCTCATGCCACTTGGACTGGTGACACTTGTCGCCTACATCATCATGGATCTACTCAAGGGTGCGCCAGTATATGAAGCCATGCTTGAAAAAATGCTACCAGAAGAAGTGACAGATGAAGGAGAAGTGACATTGATTGAAATCCCAGTTTCTGATAAAATAGCTGGAAAACAAGTTCACGAACTTAATCTGCCCCACAATGTTCTGATTACCACTCAAGTTCATAATGGAAAAAGCCAAACCGTTAATGGATCAACTAGAATGTATCTTGGAGATATGATTCATCTGGTAATTCCAAAAAGTGAAATAGGAAAAGTAAAAGATTTGTTGTTGTAGAAATTGATATTTACATAATTTATTTTATGTAAAATTGGTGACTTTGAGTTACAAAGATAATGTACTACCACACAAGAGGCTGGGGCAAAAAGATTTTTGATTTTTAGGAATTCTTTATTATAAATTTCTAAAAATCGATAGATTAGACAAAAAGCGAACAAGACAGAATTCTGAGTGTCAGATAACTCGTTTTGTTCGCTTTTTTTATATTTAAGGTTAGAGCTTTTGTCCCAGACTCTTTTTCATTTATACCATAAAATAGATATTAATTATTTTCCTCGATTTGCTTATAGATTTAGTGAAAGAGGGGCGTTTTCATTTCCTGTTCTCAAAGGAGGGGTGTTAATTTATAATACTATCCATGAATGATATTATAGAAGCAAGAATAATTATAATTTTACCTATTTGGATAATCTTACTTTGAGATTTAAATATATTATCTAACAAAAAATATTTGGATCACACACATTATAGGAATTATATTTTTGAAATTGAGAAGTATCCAAACAAATAGACTATAAATAATAAAAGATAAAAACTAAATTGTATTTCTTATTCAAAAATATACCTCCATAATTACTTAAATTCCCAAAATAATAGATTCCATGTCAACTACGGTATAGCCTAATTTTACGATATTTCCGTAATATGATGAAGCTGATTCATCTTCTCTTTTTACCACAATAACATTATATGATATAATGTAAGTGAATACAAATAGAAAGGTAAAATAAAAGAAACCATGAAAGAAAAAAATAAAAATTACAGATGAATCATTAAAAAATATATTCATACTTAATAAGCATTATTATTACATTTTCAATTTTTTTCTTTAACATCAAACCTATTTTTTTATATCAGAAGAAATAATAATTTACACATTAGTTATTTCATTAATCATTGCTTATTTAAAAAAACTTTAGAAAGAAACAATAGGTACTCTTAAAATACATTTTAAATTAATAGTCGGAAAAAGAATTTTTTTACTTTTTGGGGAATAAAGTACATTTTAAAACTGGAAATTTTTGTACTTTTCCCTAGACAGTAGATAAACCCTTGATACGACTGAGTTTAAGGGGTAATGTACACTCTCTAAAAATGTACTTTATAATCGAAAATGTACTTTATTTTTAAGGCAAGATAAAGTACATTTTTAGCTATTTTTGTTCAAAAACTGGAAATTTTTTTGTACTTTTTCCTAGACAGTGGATAAACCCTTGATACTACTGAGTTTAAGGGGTAATGTACACTCTTTGAAAAAGTGTACTTTATAATCGAAATGTACTTTATTTTTAAGGCAAGGTAAAGTATATTTTTTTGATCCAGTAACTTAGATACATAATGTACAAAAAACACCCACTTTTTAACCCCTTGTAAGCCTAAAAAACCTTGATTTAACAAGGTTTTGAATTTTTAACAAGAGTCGTTTTCATTAAAATGTACAATTGGAAAAAAATTTTTAGTTTTTCGCTTTGATAAGGTACATTTTTAGGCAATTTTGGACGAAAAATTTTTTTAGTTATAAAATGTTTTTTTAGTTATCCTAGTACAAAGGGAGACACTTGTACATTACCTATAACATCTTTCCGAAAAACTATAATTTTCTTGAAAAATATATAAGTCTATGCTATACTACTAGTAGACCGATTTAGGGAGAAAATTGATGAAACGTGAGATTTTATTAGAACGTATTGACAAACTAAAACAAATCATGCCCTGGTATGTTCTGGAATACTACCAATCTAAGCTGGCTGTGCCCTACAGTTTTACAACCTTGTACGAATACCTCAAGGAATACGATCGATTTTTCAACTGGGTTATGGAATCTGGCATTTCAAACGCCGATAAAATCTCTGATATTCCTTTATCTGTGTTGGAAAATCTATCTAAAAAAGACATGGAAGCCTTTATCCTTTATCTACGTGAACGTCCTTTGCTGAATGCTAATACAACAAAGCAAGGCGTGTCTCAAACAACCATCAATCGTACATTATCTGCACTTTCAAGCCTCTACAAGTATCTAACTGAGGAAGTTGAAAATGATCAAGGCGAGCCTTATTTTTATCGTAATGTAATGAAGAAAGTTTCAACTAAGAAAAAGAAAGAAACCCTTGCTGCTAGAGCTGAAAACATCAAGCAAAAACTCTTTCTAGGTGATGAAACTGAAGGTTTCCTAACCTATATAGACAAAGAGTATCCTAACGTGTTGTCAAATCGCGCACTCTCATCTTTTAATAAAAATAAAGAACGTGATTTGGCCATCATTGCCCTTCTCTTGGCGTCTGGTGTACGCTTGTCAGAAGCGGTTAACCTAGATCTAAAAGACCTGAATCTTAAGATGATGGTTATAGATGTCACTCGAAAAGGTGGAAAACGAGACTCAGTAAATGTTGCTGCCTTTGCTAAACCTTATCTAGAAACCTATCTCTCGATACGAAATCAACGCTACAAGACTGAAAAGACAGATACAGCACTCTTTCTGACTCTATACCGTGGGATCCCAAATCGAATTGATGCTTCTAGTGTTGAGAAGATGGTTGCTAAATACTCTGAAGACTTCAAAGTTCGAGTAACTCCCCACAAATTACGCCATACATTAGCAACTAGGCTTTATGATGCGACTAAATCGCAAGTTTTGGTCAGTCACCAACTTGGCCACGCAAGTACACAAGTCACTGACCTCTATACCCATATCGTTAATGATGAGCAAAAAAATGCTTTAGATAGTTTATAGAGTGACATAAATTTTATTATGTAAATATTTTTACAAAAAAAGAGACTGGATAACTAGTCTTTAAAATCATAAAAACGCATAACATCAGGTCTTGGAAAAAAACTTGATATTATGCGTTTTTGTTATGAAAAGATTTTTATATACTTTCTATTAAATAGATTTTATTAAATTTAAGAACACACTTTCTTCATCACAACTTGTAGGCGCCATTCATAAAATAGACCTGTTACTACTATACTTACAATCAAACCAATCCAATAACCATAAGCTCCCAGATCTGTCCAATGATCTAGGAAAAATCCAAGAGGAATAGCAACTCCCCAGTAACCGATTAAGCCTAGGTAAAAAGGAACTACAGTATCCTTATAAGCTCTTAAGATACCTTGTAAGGGAGCTGCAAAGGTATCACCTAGTTGAAAGAAGAGACTGTAAGTTAGGAATATTGCTGTTGTTTCAATAAATTGAGGATCATTTCCATATAAACTTGCTACAGCATCTCTAAAAAAATAAAGAAAAGTTAGAGTAAATGCTGCAAAAAGAAAGGACACACTTCTTCCTATATGTATAAATTTTTTGGCATCTTGGAATCGTTTAGCTCCAAGTTCATAAGATACAACAATTGCCATTGCAGAAGAAATACTCATGGGAAAGGCATACATGAGAGTTGAAAAGTTCATAGCCGATTGATGACTGGCTATGATGAGCGATGAAAATTTAGCCATCAACAAGCCGACTACAGAGAAAACAGCCACTTCAGCAAAAACGGTTCCTCCAATTGGTAAACCTAATCTGATACCTTCCTTCATTCTTTCAAAATCAAGGGCAATGATTTTTGAGAACTGATATTCCTTCAGCCTCTTATCCTTCATCAAAATAAAAATGGAAATGGCTAGAAGGCACCAATAAGCTAGAGATGTTCCTAAACCTGCTCCTACTCCTCCTAACTCAGGCAAGCCAAAAACTCCATAAATCAAGAGATAGTTAAACCCACTATTTAGAGGAAGTAACAAAAGCATCAGATACATGGAAAGTTTTGTTAAGCCCAAGGAATCCAACAAGGAACGGATGACACTAAAAAGTAGGAGAGGGATAATTCCAATCGCTAAAAACTGTAAGTAGTGTACAGCTACTGCTGCCACCTTTGGTTCTAAGCCAATATGATTCAAAATCGGTGGGGCTAGGAAAATTACCAATCCAAATAAGAAGATAGAAAGTCCTAAAGCTATATAAATAAACTGATAAAAATCTGAAGCAACTTCTTCCTTTTTTCCTCTACCTAAATTGTGTCCAATTATGGGAATCATGGCATAGACGATACCTGTTAAAAATGTGAAAAAAGGGTTCCATAAACTAGTTGCTGTTGAGACACCAGCCAAATCCATGGTACTGTATTGACCTGTCATAGTCGTATCAACAAAGGAGGCAGAATAATTTGCAAATTGATAAATCAGGATAGGGAAAAATATCTTTAAAAATAAGATAAATTTGTCTTTAAAATGATGGGTTTGGTACATATAGGCTCTCTATTCTTTTTGTTTATAGAGCAGACTTCCACTTAGTTTTGATAGACGATTTGTCCCTTACAGATGGTATATTTAACCTGCCCTTTTAAAGTTTCACCGATGAATGGTGAATTAGCTGCTTTTGAAGCAAAATGGGAGTCCACCAGGCGGTCAGCCTTAGCATCAAAAATAGTGATGTCCGCTGGACCATTCTCAGCCAAGTAACCTGCTTCAAAGTTGTAAAGCTTGGATGGGTTGTATGTCATTTTTTCAAGTAATTCCATCAAGCTTAATTCACCAGCTTCCACCAAATAAGTTAAACCGAGAGAAAGAGATGTTTCCAAACCAGTCATACCAGATGGCGCTTTGGTAATATCTTCGACATTTTTCTCATCTGCATGATGAGGCGCGTGGTCGGTTGCGATAACTGTGATGATGCCTGATTTAAGACCTTCGATAACAGCACGACGGTCTGATTCCAAACGAAGCGGCGGATTCATCTTAGCATTGCTACCTTGTGTCAAAAGGAGCGCTTCGGTCTTGGAGAAATGCTGTGGCGCTACTTCTGCTGTAACTTGCGCACCCAATCTCTGAGCAAACTCCACTACTTTAACACTTTCCTCCTTAGACAAATGCTGGATATGAACATGGGCCTTAGTTGCATAGGCAATCATGACATCACGCGCCATCATAGCATACTCAGCCACCCCAGTCGCACCGCAGATATGGAAATGTTCTTTAGCAATATTTTCATTAAATCCAAGAATACCGTTCAATCCTGGATCTTCCTCATGAAGACTAATAAAGGTATTAAGTTTTTTGGCTTCCTCCATGGCTTCCTTGACAACTTTACTGCTTTCAAGTGGAATACCGTCATCTGAGAAACCAACCGCACCTGCTTCTAAAGAGTGCCTTAAAGTCAGTCAAATCTTGGCCATTAAAGTTTTTAGTAATGGTCGCAACCGTCTTGACATTAATCTTTTCTTTGGCAGCTGACTGGAGAACTTCTTGCAAAGTCTCTACATCTGAAATAGTTGGACTAGTATTAGCCATCATGACGACAGTTGTAAAACCACCTGCAGCGGCTGCTAAGGGCACCAGTATGAATGTCTTCCTTGTGGGTTTGACCAGGTTCACGGAAATGAACATGAATATCCACCAATCCAGGTGCAACCACAAGACCAGTAGCATCAATCAGTTCTGCTCCTTCTTCCGTTGATCTCAGGCGCAATTTTGACAATTTTCCCATCTTGGACTAAAGACATCACACACTTGATCCAAACCAGACTTGGGATCCATTACACGACCATTTTTGATTAGTAGCATCTGCTTTCTCCTTTATTCATAGAAATCAACTTGGGTATCCAACAATTTATCCCCATCATAAACAAACTTGGCTGAAAAGAAGGGTTTATCCTCTAAAAGCCACTCAACAAAGGTATGGTCACCTTCCCAAGTCGGCTTGCTCAAAACCTCGTCATAGGGAACCCATTCTAGCGTTCCCCTCGTTGCAGTCAATCAAGTCCCCTCAAACTCTGTCACCTTAAAAACATAGGTGTACCAGTCTAAATCTGGTGTAAATTCAGGAAAAGTGATAACACCTTTTAGAACTGGCTTGGCTTTGAGTCCCTGTTTCTTCAAGGATTTCACGCGCTGCGCATTCCTGAGGAGTCTCACCTCGCTCTAGCTTACCACCCACACCAATCCATTTCCCTTCATGGACATCATTGGGTTTCTTATTACGATGGAGCATGAGCAGTTCTTTCCCGTTATCAATGTAGCAAATCGTCGCTAACTGAGGCATATTTTCTCCTTATCTAAGCCAATCGATTGGCTCTTGTCCTGTCTCTTTTAAGAATGCATTGGCCTTGGAAAAAGGCTTGGAACCCCAAAATCCTCTATAAACTGACAAAGGACTGGGATGGGCTGATTCGATAATCAAGTGATGAGGATTGGTAACCAAGGCCTTCTTCTTGCGTGCATAAGCTCCCCAGAGTACAAAAACGACTGGTCTATCTAGATGATTGACCACCTGAATCACAGCATCTGTAAAAGGCTCCCATATCTGACCAGCATGACCATTGGCCTGTCCAGCAGGAACCGTCAAACAAGCATTAGAAGCAAGACTCCTTGCTCAGCCCAAGCTGTCAAATCATGAGATTTCTTGACCCCGATATCATCTGACAATTCTTTCAAGATATTTTGCAAGGATGGCGGAGCTGGGATAGAGTCAGGTACAGAAAAACTCAAGCCCTGCGCTTGACCTGGCCCGTGATAGGGGTCTTGCCCTAGAATCACCACCTTAACGTCTTCAAGCGGGTGTTGTCAAGAGAGCCTGAAAAACCTTTTCCTTGGGTGGATAAATAGTCCCTTGAGAATAGACCTGCTCCATAAACTGATTGATTTTCCCAAAATAACCCTCAGGTAATTGTCCCTTAATCAAAGCATGCCAAGACGAGTGTTCCATAGCCGACTCCTTCGTTTTTACTGCCTCTATTATAGCAAAAAGTGGCTATCGAAACCACTTTTTACAGTTTATCTAAAGCAATCCAGCAAGTCTTGGTAAGAATGGACTTCGTAAGTCGGCTGGGCTTGTGTGTGATTTTCGAGGTGATGAGGATTGTACCAGATAGTGTCAATCCCAGCATTATTGCCACCTTGAATGTCGGCGGTTAGGGAATCTCCAATCATCAGCGTCTTTTCTTTGCTAAAAGCCTGCAATCTGTTGACCAATCTTTTCATAAAAGAGAGCATCCGGCTTTTGTGTTTGCAACTGTTCAGAGATAAAGACTTGATTGAAATAAGGTGCCAGACCAGACTGAGCCAAACGCCCTGTCTGAATGGCAGTAATGCCATTTGTCGCAGCATACAGCTCATAATCTCGCTCGATGAGGCTGTCCAAGAGTTCATGAGCGCCTGAAAAAGTTTGCCCCTGTTGGGCGAGGTAAAATTGGTAACGCTGGGCAAGAAAACTACCGTCTTTTTCCTGTCCAAAGTGAGCAAATAGACGAGAAAAGCGCGTGTTAACCAGCTCTTGTTTACTAATTTTCTTTTGCTCCAAGTCCTTCCAGAGAGCCTTGTTCATGGGAACGTAAAAGTCTTTGTAGGCCTGAATATCTGCAACTCCTTCTTCTTTTAGGAGTTGCGTTAGAGCCACATTCTCAGCAGCATCAAAATCAAGAAGAGTGTGGTCAAGGTCGAAAAGTAGAAATTTGTAGGACAATTTAATGGTTTTCCTTTCTGAGTGAGAAAAAGTCGCTAATATTTATTTGGGAAATATTCTTTTCCCAACTGCCATAAATACTGATCAATCTCTTTAAGATTAAATTCGTCTAATCCGTAGTATTCTCTAAAAAGCAATAATTATATTTTTTTAAATTTTTTTGATAATCTTTTTAGATCTGCATCTTAAATTTAGAAAAATTTATCTGTTTTTCTAAAAGTATTTTCAATACCTTTTCTACATAGCTATCATAAATAGGGTATTCTTTAGGATTATGATGGGAACAGTATTTGGTAGAAAAAAAGAATAGAACTTTCTAGTTACTCCATTGATAGTAACATTCTGAATTTCATTGACTAAAGTTACATCACCTTGTCTCAATCTCTCGTCAATTTTAAGACTCAGAATATGCTCTGCAACTGGATAAACTGAAAAAAATATTTGTACTATAAAAATCATTCAACGTAGCAACCTTTAATAAGATGTCAGAAATTTCTTCGTTACTTGGTAACAGCTCAAAAAAATAATTTATCTAAAGCATCTTCTTACAACTTATAATTTTTAAGATTTTTCCACGTTTTCAAGTATTTTTCTACTTCACTGGCTGACGGTTTAGAAATAACAATATCTGATTTCTGTTTTCTATTGTAGTTTATTTGCATATCTATCTCACTCCAAGTAGTTATTCAAAAAAATTTGATAGATTAATTATACCCTAACAGCCTAGACAGCAGTACAAATTAACGCAAATTTATAAACAAACGCAAACAATTGCGGTTTCTACCGTGATTGTTATTTTAATTCATCTAGAAAGGTAGGATATCAATTTTATCAATATTTTTTTCTGAAATCTTCCGCAATTGCATCTTGAACAAGGCGTTTTATATGACGAAGATTATTTTCTTCTGAAAAACTCAGAATTTTTTTCATTAATTCGTCGCTAATTTCATAGGTAGTATTTTTTTGATAGAATTTAACTTATCCACCAGACTATCTGCTTGTTCTTGGATGAATAAGCGTTTTTCATCCAAGTTAGGAATCTGAAAATCGCTAAGTAAATCAAACCGAGACCTTAGGGAAGCTGGAATATATTGCAGATAGTGCTGAGAAGTCATATTGGAAGTAAAGACAATAGTATAACCATTTAGATTATGAGCGATACCACGCCTATCTGTAAATTTACCGTCTTCTAGTAGTTCATAAAAAAAATTAAACACGGCTGGTGTCGCCTTTTCAAATTCATCAATCAAAATAATTTTAGATTTGGATGAATTAATTTTTCTAATCAGTTCGCCACCCTCATCGCTTCCAACGTATCCGAGCGGAGAACCTATTAAACTATTCAACACCCCTTCTGTCGAGTAATTTCCAAAATTAATTTTGGTAAGCTCTTCATCTGGATAGAGTGACTTTGATAAAATCTTAGCAAATTCTGTTTTACCTATTCCAGATTCACCAATCAGAAACACGGAAAAAATCTTCCGGACTCCTATTCTTTCGAGAAGTATAAAGTTTTCATACTTCTGTATAAAATCTTCCTTAAATAAATCATGACCAATTAGGTTGCTAGCAGCCTCCTGTATTTTATTGCTAAACTCAGTATCACTACTATCTTTCGTTTCGTCGTCAGGATTAAAATTTTGAACTTCTGGATTAGCAAAATTTTTGTTTATCTCTTCATCTTCAAATAGAAGTGGCAACTCTTTCAGTACACTTTCGTATTTTAACTTATTTAGCCAAAAAATAAAGGAGTTAGACACTCTACTTAGCGAAAAGAAAACTCGACCTATATACTGACTATTGTAGGCGTTTAAATTCATCAAGGCTGATAAATCTATGACCAATCCATCTACAGCATCAATCTCCTCGCATATATCTTCTATTTCACTCAAATTAGTGAAATCGTAAGATAGAATACGAGTGATATCAATCCTTTTACTTTCCAAGAAATGTTCTTTTAAATCATCTATTCTTGTAACATCATATAAATAAATCACGACTCACTCTCCACATTGATTTTTTGAACAACAGCAATCACATCTATCAAATGATATGTTCCATTTAACTTTTCATAGTTGAAATCTATTTCGAATTCCGACCCAGATTCATCGCTCTTTTCAGATGATGAGGATTTTGGGATAATATCTTTTACATTATTCGTCACGTTATTTTTCTTGGTTTGCTTACTCATAAACTCTAAAAATTTTGTTGACATGGTATCAACTTCAGAAAAATTAATCTTACCTCTATCTATTCCGACTAAGTTAAGTTTTCCAAGTTGAAAATCACTATGTCTATACCCATTCTCAAAACCTTCAACTTCTCCATAGGGGAAACGAACCAAGAATTTTTCATTACCTTGTTTGAAACTATAATCAATCGTGTAGTCAGTCAAGAAAGTAGAAAGTAGGTTTGACATATTTAACTCAATTCCCTCCGTACTGGGATTGTCCAACTTGCTAGCCTGTAACACTTGCAATATAAGCGGAATATCTTGTGCATTTACGGGATTAAGAGTTACACTGTCAAATTTTATTAAATCTCCTTGCTCTATGTTCTCAGCTTGAAAATTTTTGGACATTTCATAGACTTTTCTAAAAATCGTAGATTTAGTGCTTTTAACTTCGAAACTTTCACTAATTTTACTTTCCGTAGTTAATTCGTTGCTATTTCCATATCCTGAATACAAACCATTTCTCGTTCCAATTTCAAAAAAGTTTTTGTGACTTGTTGTACTGCTATTTTCCTTCTGAATAGTTGTCTTGACAGTATCATCAATTAAGGTAGCAATTTCATAAGACTTAGCCGAATTGAGATATACTAAGTTGAAATAGTCTATGTTTGACTGAGAATTATCTGCTGCTGTATTAATTTTATTGATAGAGTCTATCCGCCAACTCCCAGAAATCAATATTGCACTAGCCATTAGTAATACATTTAAGTCGATATTGGCTATAGTAATTAGATAATCCAACGCGGGCTGGAGCAGTACATATAATATAGTTACAAATAGAAAAATTCATCCTTCTTTTTCATTTCTTAAAAAGTAAAAGGACAATATTGTCACTACAGCAATAATCATCTTATGTCCAGAATACGGTTGTAATATATTAATTTTTAAACAACCAACAAATGATTGTATATGCAACCAATGTATAGCTAATTATTCTACGATAATTTACACCTAGGAAAAATTTTTTTTTACCACTAAACACCTCTAGCTTTCTTAATCTTATATTTATAAATCATTACAAAAAATAGCAGAAATAATTTTTTTATAATTCGATTATACCACAAGCCCAGAGATCAGTTTTATATATACTTATACCTCGATCAATATAACATCCTGAGATGTGTTCTATATTTGTATTGAGCTAAATTCCTTAAAATCAGCAACACTCTTCCAATCAACAAGTCGATTTTTTAAAAGAAAGAAACAAAAGCAAAAGGATAGGACTGCTGTAAGCTCCCCCAAACAGAGGGATACCAACTCTTTTCTAACTTTCTCTTTTTGTATTTTCATCATCACACCCATCAATCTATCATCCTAAATCAGAAAAACCATTCGAACCAGTTTATCATCAACATTTCTCAGAATTAAGGCATTCTAAGAATCGAATAGTTCATTCTACTTCAATATCTATGTAATTCTAAACCTAGAATTCCTATAAACTAAATGTTTTTGCCCTATTCTAAGCCATTGATTGCCTTAAATTTTTAATTTTTTTAAAAAGATTCTAAAAGCTAGAATTGCTCTAAAAACAAAGAAAAAAATAAGGTATTCGAAACTTAGAAGAGCACATCTACACCTCAACTAAGACACTTACAATTCTTCCGGTGAGCTTTGAGTTTTTTCAGAGCCCAATCATAGTGGCTTGACGTGCTACTAACAAAGTAGGAACCTAGACTTGTCCCTCCCGTCCACTTATAGATACCTTTGGTAAAGAGTTCGTCATTGCTAAAGCTTTCCATCAACTCTAACACTCTCTTTGTGTGATTGTTCCAGAGTCTAGTCGCTTCTTCTAAGGAGGTTTTCTGGTGCTTCTTCCAAAAAGCGACATTCATTTCTCCATAAGTTTTCCAATTATAAGGTTCAGGAAGAAAAGGTCTTTCGTGACATTCTTGATTAGAATGTACCCAAGTCAAAAGTAACTGCTGCCATTCATAAAGATGAATCAGGACATCTCGTAGATTTTTATCTCTTTTCCAGTGCACTTCCTTTTTTTCTTTTTGGTCTCTTTGAAAAAAATCAAATGGAGTCTGTAGCTCATCTTCACTTAGTTAGAGATGAAGAGCTTGAGCTTTTCATAATTCTCCTTAGAGGCTAATACTAGCTCCTCTTTTTGTTCTTGGTCTAGGCATGAGCTCAACTCCTTTTCTAAACTATTATTAGATAAATGTTTTTATCCTTTAAATCTCTACAACTTATCCTTTTAATTTCTCAACAAAGAGATAGGCTGCTGGACAGGTCAAAGTATTCTTAATCGTCAAATGGTTGATTTGATGAATCTTTTTTACGGTCTGTATGGGGGAAATTCCCGACAAGCCTTCGGACGAACATCATAAATAGAACAGAGGTTATCTCCTCCTAAAAAGGGGCAGGGCATAGATTTAAAAACCTTGTCTCCATCCTCATCAATCTGGAGGAACTCCGCTTCAAACGCCAGGTAATTTCATCTTAAAATACTTGGCAATTCAGCGTTATATCTGCTTCTTTAAAGTCAGGCCCCAAGGTCTTGCAACAGTTGGCACAGGCAGTGCAATCAATTTCCTCAAAGACTTCTTGGTGAATCTGCTGGGCTATCTTGTCTAGGTTTTTAGGAGGTTTTTTCTTTAGATTGGCTAAAACTTTACGGTGTTCCTTCTGCTTTTGCAAGGCTAGCTGGTGGTAGTACTCAATATCAATTTCTTTTGGCATCATTTCTCTCTAATAATGTTCTTTATGGATTTTTTTAGCATTTTTAATAATGCTAAAAGTTAGTAGTCAATAAAAACTGGAATTCCTTTATATTTAAAAAAATATAAATCTATATTTCCTATACCGTATGGCCTATTATACCATATTTCCCCATAAAATTAGCTACAAATAAAAGAACACCCTTTGGTGCTCTATCTTATATATCTGTCAATGGTGTTGCGGTATCTGGTGAGGTATCAAAGACCTTAAAGTCCACTCCTACTCCCAAATCTGCTTGAGCCAACTGATTGACCATGGTCATGTGAGCCAGCTCCTTGATATTGTTCTCCTTAGATAAATGTCCAAGGTAGATTTTCTTAGTGCGGTTTCCCAAGGTCCGAATCATAGCTTCAGCACCATCCTCGTTAGAAAGGTGACCAAGATCTGATAAGATTCTCTGTTTTAATTTCCAAGCATAGGAACCCGCTCTTAGAATTTCGACATCATGATTGGACTCTATAAGATAACCATCTGCATTTTCAACAATTCCTGCCATACGATCACTAACATAACCCGTATCAGTCAAAAGGACAAAGCTCTTATCATCCTTCATAAAACGGTAAAACTGTGGTGCAACAGCATCATGGCTAACCCCAAAACTCTCAATATCAATATCTCCAAAAGTTTTGGTTTTCCCCATTTCAAATATATGCTTTTGCGAAGAATCGATCTTACCAAGATATTTACTATTTTCCATAGCTTGCCAAGTCTTTTCATTAGCATAAAGATCCATACCGTACTTACGAGCTAGAACACCAACTCCATGAATGTGGTCAGAATGTTCATGCGTAATTAAAATGGCATCCAAATCTTCTGGTTTTCGATTAATCTCAGCTAAGAGACTAGTGATTTTTTTCCCAGACAAGCCTGCATCTACTAAAAGTTTCTTTTTCGGTGTTTCCAAATAAAAAGAATTTCCACTGGACCCTGATGCTAAAATACTGTATTTAAAGCCTATTTCACTCATTCTAGTCTTCTACTTCATCCTCCCATACTTCTTCTTTTACTGCATCCTTATCACAAGGGAGCACAATGGTAAAGGTTGATCCCTTACCGTATTCACTCTTGGCCCAAATAAAGCCTTTATGTTGTTTAATGATTTCTTTAGCAATAGATAGACCCAAACCAGTTCCACCTTGGGCACGGCTTCGAGCACGATCCACGCGATAAAAGCGATCAAATATACGAGGCAAATCCTGCTTAGGAATTCCCAAACCTTGATCCGAAATAGATAAAATCATCTGTTCATCTGTTGTTTTCATACTAACAGTGATTTTTCCACCATCTGGTGAATACTTAATGGCATTATTAAGAATATTATCAATAACCTGTGTCATCTTATCTGTATCAATTTCAATCCAAACTGATGTAATAGGGTAATCACGTACTAGTTCATATTTTTGTTGGTCATCCTGGGATTTGATTGTATCAAAGCGGTTAAGGATAAAGGTTATAAAAGCGGTAAAATTAATCAACTCCACATCTAAGTGACTAGTGGTATTATCAATTCTTGATAAATGCAAGAGGTCTGTTACCATTCGCATCATACGGTTGGTTTCATCTAGAGATACTTTGATAAAATCAGGTGCAACAGGCTCAGCAAGAGCACCTTCATCCAATGCTTCCAGATAGGATTTAACACTTGTTAAAGGAGTTCGCAACTCATGACTAACATTCGAAACGAAGAGTCTACGCTCTCGTTCTTCCTTTTCCTGCTCCGTTGTATCGTGTAAAACGGCAACCAAACCTGATATAAAACCAGACTCACGACGAATCAAAGCAAAACGAACACGAAGTATTAAGTATTCACCATTATCATCTTGGGAATCAATCATTAGCTCAGGAACTTTTGTAATTAAATCTCGAAGCTCATATTCTTCACTAATATTTAGCAAATCTAATATATTTTTGTTTAGGGCATCTTCCTTTTGTATTCCCAGTTGTTTCTTAGCCATATCGTTTATCATGGTTATTTTTCCACGACGATTGGTTGCAAGGACTCCGTCAGTCATGTAAGAAAGAATACTATTTAGTCTCTTAGTTTCTTGTTCAAGATTTTCTTGAGTCAGTCGAATCACTTCTGACATATCATTGAGATTATTGGTGATATTTGTAATTTCAGAACTTCCCTGTAAATCCAATACTCGAGAATAATCTCCTGCAATTAGATCCTTTACCTTTTGATTAATCTGCTTCAATCGGATATTATCTCGACGATTTTCAAGCAATAGCAAGGTTACAACCATGATAAAGCCTATCAAAATCAGAATGAATATAAAATCCCTAGTTAGAACTATTTCTTTCAATAATTTAATCATTATTTCTCATATAATAACCGACACCACGACGTGTTAAAATATACTCTGGACGACTTGGGGTATCTTCAATTTTTTCACGTAAACGTCTAATGGTTACATCTACTGTACGAACATCTCCAAAATAATCATATCCCCAAACAGTCTCAAGCAAGTGCTCTCGAGTGATAACTTGACCAATATGAGATGCCAAATGGTACAAGAGTTCAAATTCTCGGTGCGTCAATTCTAGTTCTTCACCGTATTTCTTAGCAACATATGCATCAGGTACAATCTCTAAATCCCCAATTAGTATTGACTGAGATTTCTTTTCTTCTGCATCATGATGATCTACTGAAAGAAGTTCTGTGCGACGTAAGAGTGCTTTAACACGAGCCTGTAATTCTCGGTTTGAGAAGGGTTTTGTAACGTAATCATCCGCCCCAAGCTCTAAGCCAATAACCTTATCAAATTCACTATCTTTAGCCGAAAGCATAATAATTGGCACACTGCTTGTTTTACGAATCGTTTTTGCAACCTCTAAACCATCTATTTCTGGAAGCATCAAATCTAAAATCATAATATCTGGTTGTTCAGCTTCAAATTGCTCTAACGCTTCACGACCATTAAAAGCAGTTACAACCTCATAACCTTCCTTGGTCATATTAAATTTGATAATATCTGAGATTGGTTTTTCATCATCTACAATTAAAATTTTTTTCATTTGTTCACCTTTTTCTCTACTATTATACCAAAAATAAAATAAGACATAATGCTCAATCCTAGTATTTGTCTAAACCAGCCTTTTGATAGGCTTGCCATATCTTTTGTTGCGGTTTAGCAAAGGGATAGGAACTAAACTCTTCTGGAGAGAGCCACCTTACTTCTCTCTCTATGAACTGCTGAGACTCATTAACCTTACCTGCTACAATTTGAACATGCCATTTACGATGACTAAAGACATGCTTGATTTCTTCAAAATTGTGGTCTAGCCAATCGACTTTTAAATCATAGTCCTGTTGGAAACTCTCTTTGGGACTAGGACCAAAATAGACACTTTCTTCAGAAACCTGTTGAAAAAGATCAATTTCCTCTTCTTGTGAAAAAGCATCTACTTCTATCAAGGGAAAGTGCCAAAAACCTGCCAAGAGTTTCTCGCTTTCATTTTTTTCAAGCAAGAATTTCCCATCTTGATTTTGAACCACAAGGGCCCTAAGATAGATAGGAACTGGTTTTTTCTTGGGAGCCTTAATTGGATACTTATCCATGGTGCCATTTTGATAAGCTGCACTAAATTCCTTGACAGGACTTTCTTCTGGACGTGGATTTACTGGAGACTCTATATCAGATCCTAAATCCATCAGAGCTTGATTAAAATCACCCGGTCGATTTGGATCAATTAGGATTTCCATCATAGCTTGGAATATCTTACGATTACTTGGATTTCCAATATCGTGATCAACCTCAAACAAGCGTGCTAAAACCCGCATAACATTACCATCTACAGCTGGCTCAGGCAAGTTAAAAGCAATACTAGAAATAGCTCCTGCAGTGTATGGTCCAATCCCTTTTAAATTGGAAATCCCTTCATAAGAATTGGGAAATTGTCCTTTAAAGTCAGTCATAATCTGCTGAGCTGCAGCCTGCATGTTGCGCACTCGAGAATAATAACCCAAACCTTCCCAAGCTTTCAATATGCGCTCCTCAGGAGCCTTAGCTAAACTCTCAATAGTCGGAAACCATTCCAAGAATCGTTCATAATAAGGTATGACTGTATCTACTCTGGTTTGCTGGAGCATAATTTCTGATACCCAGATATGATAAGGATTTCTACTTCTTCTCCAAGGCAAATCACGCTTATTTACATCATACCAGTCTAGCAGTTTTACTCGGAAAGAAAGAATTTTCTCCTCTGGCCACATCTTAATACCGTATTCATTCAAATCTAACATATATCTAGTATATCATAGAAGGTTCTAACTGTCTGTTTGCGAATATAACTTTATCTTTAAGTCAATATAACAAAAACCCTTGTAAATCAAGGGCTTTTCTGTCTATTTAATGCTAATTGCCGGGATTGAACCGGCGACCTCATCCTTACCATGGATGCGCTCTGCCAACTGAGCTAAATCAGCTTACTTAAAAAGTATACTACAGTTAGAAAATCTTGTCAAGTTTCCTTAGAAATTTTCCATAAGAAAAAGCCAGGTAAGAGCTACCTAGCTTGTCTTCTTCTATTTGCTTAAATCGATTCGACGACCAATTTTACCGATAATAATCGCTCCAATAATCAATGAGGCAAATTCACCAATTCCTGTTGTAAACCAAGTAAGGAAAAATGGTAATTGCGCTACGATATTCAACTCGGCAGCGATAGTAAACATGGAAATTGAAAAGAGGATTGAAAAGAAGAAATGATCTTTTCGAATTAATCCATTAAAGAGGTAATCTTTGCTGTATTTTGCAAAAAGCCAAACACCTAGACTGAGGAATACCAAGGTTGATCCACCACCAACAAAGACATCTAGCAGTCCGAAGCTAAAGAAATTAGCAATCATACAACCGATGGTAACTCCGATGATGTACTTAGGATTGTAAAAAGCCATAAAATTCATCATTTCTGAAATACGAAACTGATAAGCACCATAGCTAATGGCATTTAGGGGCGGTGTGACAGTCAAAACGACATAGATAGCAGCAACGATTGCAATATCTGCAACATCACGAATAGTTAATTTTTTCATCTTTTCTCCTTTGGCGGTTGTCCGCGTGTAATATGCTTGGTGAAAGAAGCTAAGCACCAAGGGTTGCTTTATTCAACCTTACTAGTATAGCATAATAGCCTGCTTTATGCTATACTTAAAAAGCATGAAAAAATGCTATTCAAAAAAAGTCTTTTTTAACAATGAAATCTTAGCCTATCTCTTCTTTGGCGTTGCAACAACTCTAGTTTCTATTCTCTCACGATTAGTCATTTATCAACTAACTCATCAAAGAACTCCTTGCTACTGGCCTAGCAAATATTATCGGTATCCTCTTTTGCCTTTTATCACAAATGATAGGATTGTATTTAAACAAAGCTAGGAAAGAATTGGCCTATCCGTTTAGTGAAAATTTTCTCTTGCCCGCCTTTCTACTTTTCTGTTAGACTTTGCTCCTTTACTTTTTCTGTTTTGTAACTCAGTTTCCCTACATCATAGGGTCAATTCGTAAATGATAATCTTGACAAAAGTCAATGCAATCGAAACAGTTCTTGCACAATTATTGATAATTATTCTTAATTATATTTTTAGTAAAGGTATTTATTTTTTTAAAAAATAAAGAAATTTCTAAAGCATATATCTTGCAAGCTTTTTCTTAATTAATATATAATGAAGTATAAACTTTTTTTGAAAGGAAATTATGAAAATGTTAAAAGATCTTAAAGCATTTTTGCTTCGTGGTAATGTTGTTGACCTTGCTGTCGGTGTGATCATTGCCTCTGCTTTTGGTGCAATCGTTACTTCACTTGTTAACGATATCATCACTCCACTTATTTTGAATCCAGCCTTGGAAGCTGCGAAAGTACAAAACATCGCTGAGCTTGCTTGGAATGGTGTTACATATGGTAAATTCTTGAGTGCTATTATCAACTTCCTTGTTGTAGGTACTGTTCTCTTCTTTGTTATTAAAGCTATGGAAAAAGCTCAAAGCCTTACTAAAAAAGAAGAAGTTGTTGAAGAAGCTCCAGCTGGTCCAACTGAGTTGGAAGTACTTCAAGAAATCAAAGCTCTTCTTGAGAAAAAATAATCGATTAAAAGGATCTAGCACAAAGCTAAATCCTTTTTTCTTTACTCTTTCGGTAACTTGCCTGCTTTCTCAAGCATTTTCTTGATAAGATAAGGCATCTTAACATTTTCCCGACCTTTTTTCTCAATCAGTTTTTTCACAAATTCTGGCATTTGTAAATCTTGAGATTCGGCCAAGATATTTTTAGTCTCATCTGAAGGAACTAATTCATCAAAGGTTTCTTCTTCTGGGAGAAATTCCTTAAATTCTTGATGTTCATTAGCTCTGACTGTATTGACCAAGGCGTCAATCAAACGAGAATCTGTATTTGGCATTGGTGGACGATGGTAGTTTACACCAAATTCCTGACATAAGTCATAACATTCCACATCATTGTCAAACAAGACTTCAATATGCTCGCTAATGAAGCTGATAGGAACAAAAATATAATGGTCTGGATGTTCTTTCTGTTCTCTGAGATACTCTAAAACATCTGGCTTAATCCATGGAATCCCGATATCACTCTCACTCTGCCAAGTGTTAGTATATTGCTCTGAACTCAAGCCTAGTTTTTCAGCAACTAGCTTGCTATTTTCAAAAATTTGATCGATATAAGGGTCACCAAAATCCAAGGCAAAAATGGGCACACTGTGGGCTGAAAAGATGACTTTAAAGCTATCCTGCTTTACTTCTTCTTTTAAAATCTTAGCAATTTCATCTGCCCAATAGTTTAGCAAGGCCTCTTCTTGATACCAGTCCTTAATGACCAAAAATTGAATTTGCTTGCTTTCTAAAAATTTCTCATAACCCATGACAGAGTAAAAAGAATAATGAGGCTCCAAAATCAAGCAAATACACTGCTCAATTCCGTCTGCTTCCATCTGACCAATCACATCTGGGATAAAGGGACTGGAAAATTTATTGGCAAAATAGACACTATATTCATTTCCTAGCCTAGCTTCTACCAAGGCAACCTCTTCTCGGGTAATTTTTTGCAGAGGCGTCCCTCCAATTAGTACATAATTATCATAGAGAGTTTGAATCTCGTGGTCTTGAGGTCTCACTCCACGACGAATATTCGTGAAAAAATCAGCCACACCTTCAAAGGTAATCTCTTCTGGCGAACCGAAAGGTCATCATTAAAATTGCTTTTTTCATAACTGCTTCCTTGTGATATTTTTATCAAGTTTATTTTATCATTTATCCATTAATAAGTAAACGCCAACATAGCGAATTTCCCTAACTTCTGTCTTTTGTTTTTCTCTTATTTCTATGATACAATGGAAAAAATGAATTCAAAAGGAGTTTTTTATGACTTATCCAAATCTCTTAGACCGCTTCTTAACCTACGTTAAGGTCAACACGCGCTCTGATGAACACTCTACTACTACTCCAAGTACGCAGAGTCAGGTTGATTTTGCAACAAATGTCCTAATTCCTGAAATGAAACGTGTTGGACTGCAAAACGTCTACTATCTTCCAAATGGTTTTGCTATTGGAACTTTACCAGCCAATGATCCATCTTTAACACGTAAAATTGGCTTCATCTCCCACATGGATACTGCTGATTTTAATGCTGAAGGAGTCAATCCACAGGTAATTGAAAACTACGATGGTGGTGTGATTGAACTAGGGAATTCTGGTTTCAAACTCGATCCAGCTGACTTCAAGAGTCTTGAAAAATATCCAGGACAAACGCTCATCACAACCGATGGAACAACCTTACTAGGGTGCTGATGACAAGTCAGGGAATTGCTGAAATTATGACAGCTATTGAATATCTGACTGCTCATCCTGAAATCAAACACTGTGAGATTCGTGTTGGTTTTGGTCCAGATGAGGAAATCGGTGTTGGTGCTAATAAATTTGATGCAGAAGATTTTGATGTGGATTTTGCCTACACAGTTGATGGTGGCCCACTAGGTGAGCTTCAGTACGAGACCTTTTCAGCAGCGGGTGCTGAATTGCATTTCCAAGGACGTAATGTCCACCCTGGTACTGCCAAAGGACAAATGGTCAACGCCCTTCAGCTAGCAATTGATTTTCACAATCAACTTCCAGAAAATGACCGCCCTGAGTTAACAGAAGGTTACCAAGGTTTCTATCATCTTATGGATGTGACTGGTAGTGTCGAGGAGGCGCGTGCAAGCTACATCATTCGTGATTTTGAAAAAGATGCCTTTGAAGCGCGTAAAGTAGCTATGCAGTCTATCGCTAATAAGATGAATCAAGAACTTGGTAGCGACCGTGTCACCCTAAACTTAACAGATCAGTACTACAATATGAAAGAAGTCATTGAAAAAGATATGACTCCAATTACCATTGCTAAAGCCGTTATGGAAGATCTGGGTATCACTCCTATTATCGAACCAATCCGTGGAGGGACAGACGGCTCTAAGATTTCCTTTATGGGAATCCCAACCCCGAATATCTTTGCGGGTGGAGAAAACATGCACGGACGTTTTGAATATGTTAGCCTTCAGACTATGGAACGTGCAGTTGATACCATCATTGGTATCGTAGCTTATAAAGACTAAAAAGACGAGGTAGCTCAGCTACTTCGCCTTTCTTTTTATTCAGCTGGTTTTTCTTGATTTCCAGTACTTGTTGTAGATTCTGTTGTTTCCTTTTTCTGAAGTTGATTTCAGCTAGGTTTAGAATCTCGTGTGTTGCTCGGTTTGTTTTCGTCGCTTGCAGTATCACTGTTAGATTTAGGCGCTTCACCGGTTTGCTGTGCTTGCATGCTGGTTTGACTACTTCACTTGCGCTTCAGTATTTGCTTTGCTGGAGTTGCTTCTTCACTGCACTGATTTTGACTTGATTTCTTGAGTCAAGACTACTATTGTTTTTGGCTAATTCAAGTAAAGCTTCTTTATCATTATTTTTCACATCATCATCAAGCTGATCGAATAGTTTATCAACTTTGATCAAATTCTTCATTTGAACCATTGTTATCTTCTAAATACTTATGTAGTGAGTTGATATATCCATAGAGTTGTTTATGTAGATTAATTATTTGTGGATCTTGTTGCGCAGTTTCTTTCTCTTTTTGTAGAGTAGCTACAATACGTTTCAAGAGATCTTTAACTTGGACATTGATTTCATCCAAGTCTGCATCAGCCTTGCTAGCTGCAACTTTTAGATTTTCTACTTCTTCTGCCAAGGATTGTCTGATTCCTACTTCTTTAACTTGAGCTAAGAATTGCTCTGCTTTGGTTAAGATAGTTTCAACTTGCTCTTTACTTACATGATTGACATGTTCCTCCTTCTTAAGATTAGGATAGATCTCTTTCAGGAATTCATAAATTGCTTGCTTAGCAGATTGGCTATCAACTGTTTCTTTATCTAAAACTGTTTCATTTACTTTTGCAGAAGTTGGCTGATTTTTCAAAGCCTCTTCTACTTCTTGTTTTGTTTGATAAATGCTTGGGAAAAGTTTATTCAAGTCCACAGCCTTACGGAAGGATTGTGATTGATATAAAGTCAAAAGTCAAATTAGCAACTTTATTACGAAGCTCATCACTTAAACGACCATCATTTACATGCTCGTAGAAGTACTTGATGTATTCCACTGTTGTATCACCAGTACGATCATTAAAGTCTTGAAGAGCTTGAAGTTGTGATTCAACTCGCTGCTAAACCAGCTTCATCTTTAGCCAACTTAGCTTCTTGGAGTCGAACTAGAAGGTCTTTTTTCGGAAGTCCATAGAGTCAGTATCTAGTGTATTGATTTTATCAATCAATGCCTGATATTTCTTATCTAAAGCACTTGTTTCGACTGGTTTGACACTTTCATCAATATGGATATATTGCTTATCAAAGAGGTCAAGTGTTTTTAGATAGCCCGCAGTAGAGTTGGTTGCCAGTTTCTTCATGTTTTCAGTAAATTGACCCAAAGCCAACTCAATCTGTCTTTGTTTGATTGGTTGATTTTGATAGATCGTTCTACTTTCAGCAAGAAGTTGATCTACTTTTGCTAAAACTGTTTTCTCATCAAAGGCCCCAGGCTGATAGTTGGATTTCAGGGCTGGAATTTTGTTTTTCAAGGCTACTTCATAGCCCTTAGTTTGAACCTTGATGTAGTGATTGTGGTCTCCATGAGGGATCACAAAACTGCCGTTTTCAACCTGCAAACGATAAGGTGATACGCGATCACGTAAGGCAGTAGTATAAAGTTCATTCAGAAAATCTAATTCTGGATTTCCAGTTCGAAGAGGAATCCGAACGTGTTCTTTTCGAACAACATATGGATGGATATGAGTCGGATCATAAGCTTGGTCAGGATTATTAAATACAAAGAAACCTTTTGAAATTCTGATGGCATTAAGTGGTACACCATAAGTCTTTGAAATGTAAGCTATTTTTTCTTCATCACTAGCATCTTTAGAGAATGATTCAACAGTATTTGAAAGTGGTTGAACAGGCTCTGCATCATGATGTGTTTTCAAATGATCTTGTGCAGCCTTAATTTGCTCAACTTTCAAATCCTTCTTATAGAAGTAATGATTGTGGTCGCCATGTGACATCACAAAACCTTCCGCATCTTCACTGATGACTCTATCTGCATCAAAGTCATGGTCATGTTCGTCATGGTGATGACCATGTACATCTTCATCATGATCGTCATCGTCATCATGTGCTGGACTTGGTGTTACAAGTGGTTTTCCTTTCAAATGATCTTGCGCTGCCTTGATTTGGTCTGGTGTTAGATCCTTCTTAAAGAAGTAATCATTGTGATCACCATGACTCATGATAAAACCAGTCACATCTTCTCTAATAACTCGTTTTGCATCAAAGCGATGATCATGTTCGTCATGGTGATGACCATGTGCATCTTCATCATGATCGTCATCGTCATCATGTGCTGGACTTGGTGTTACTGGTGTTTTAGCTTTCAAATGATCTTGCGCTGCCTTGATTTGTTCTGGTGTTAGATCCTTCTTAAAGAAGTAATCATTATGATCACCATGACTCATGATAAAACCAGTCACATCTTCTCTAATAACTCGTTTTGCATCAAAAGCGATGGTCATGTTCGTCATGGTGATGACCATGTACATCTTCATCATGATCGTCATCGTCATCATGTGCTAGACTTGGTGTTACAAGTGGTTTTCCTTTCAAATGATCTTGCGCTGCCTTGATTTGTTCTGGTGTCAAATCTTTCTTAAAGAAGTAATGATTATGGTCGCCATGAGTCATGACAAAACCTTCTGAATCTTCACTGATAATTCGATTGGCATCAAAACCATGACCATGTTCGTCATGGTGATGACCATGTGCATCTTCATCATGATCGTCATCGTCATCATGTGCTGGACTTGGTGTTACTGGTGTTTTAGCTTTCAAATGATCTTGAGCTGCCTTGATTTGTTCTGGTGTCAAATCTTTCTTAAAGAAGTAATGATTATGGTCGCCATGAGTCATGACAAAAACCTGCTGCATCTTCACTTATAATCCGATTAGCATCAAAAGCCATGACCATGTTCGTCATGGTGATGACCATGTGCATCTTCATCATGATCGTCATCGTCATCATGTGCTGGACTTGGTGTTACTGGTGTTTTTAGCTTTCAAATGATCTTGAGCTGCCTTGATTTGTTCTGGTGTCAAATCTTTCTTAAAGAAGTAATGATTATGGTCGCCATGAGTCATGACAAAAACCTGCTGCATCTTCACTTATAATCCGATTAGCATCAAAGCCATGACCATGTTCGTCATGGTGATGACCATGTGCATCTTCATCATGATCGTCATCGTCATCATGTGCTGGACTTGGTGTTACTGGTGTTTTAGCTTTCAAATGATCTTGAGCTGCCTTGATTTGTTCTGGTGTTAGATCCTTCTTAAAGAAGTAATGATTATGGTCGCCATGAGTCATGACAAAGCCTGCTGCATCTTCACTGATAATTCGATTGGCATCAAAACCATGACCATGTTCTTCACCATGATGGTGGTCATGATCTTCTTCACCATGATCATCATGAGATGAACTTGGTGTTCCTGTTCTTACACCTTTCAAATGATCTTGCGCTGCCTTGATTTGTTCTGGTGTTAGATCCTTCTTAAAGAAGTAATGATTATGGTCGCCATGAGTCATGACAAAACCTTCTGAATCTTCACTTATAATCCGATTGGCATCAAAACCATGACCATCCTCTTCCTCATGGTGGACATGTGGTGACGGATTATTTGTTGTAGAATTAGAAGGACTTCCTAACTCTACCGTGTTAGAGTGTGATGGGGGATTGTTAAGAGATGACTTAGGAATATAATGATAGTGGTCACCATGTCTTACTATATAAGCATCACCTGTATCTCTGACAATATCATTAGGGTTAAAGACATAACCATCATCTGCAGCAGAAATTTCCTTATTCGCTGTCAAGGACAAAGGTTGACTTAGTGCAGAAGTATTTCCGGATAAATAAGCTTTTGCGGCAGCTAATTCACCTGCCGACAAGTCACTCTTAGGAATGAAATGATAGTGACCACCATGTGGTACTATATAACCATCACCGGTGTCTTTAATGATATCTGAAGCGTTAAAGACATAACCATCATCAGTAGTATAACGTCCCTGTAACTTAGCTACTGATACTTCAGCACTAGTTCCTTTATCGTCTTTACCATGTTCTTGTTTTTGACGATTAATTTCATCTTTTGTTCGGATATTTTCTGCATGAGCAGAATCTTTAAGGTAAACATAGTATTTCCCATCTACCTTAATAATGTACCCTCCCTTAACTTCACTAACAATATCTTGATCTTTTAGCTTATAGCTAGGATCTTTCATTAGCAATTCTTCGCTAAAAATTGCATCAAAAGGAATTTTACCATTGTAATAATGATAATGATCACCATGAGATGTTACATATCCTTGATCAGTAATCTTAATGACAATTTGTTCAGCCTGAATACCTTCTTTTTGACTGACCTGGTCTGGAGTCAAGTTTTCGGTTTTTTTAGCTTCTTGATTACCATTAACATAAGATACTCGATTTTTGTCTGTATTGACCTGCTGACTATGCTGGTTCAGAGCATAAACACACAGACTTAAGGAAAGGATAACAGCAGAGCCTGCTGCTATATATTTCTTTTTAAATTTCATGATTACCTCATTTCTATAATTATTTATATGATGTCTTCATTATTAAATGATTAAATAAATTACTTTAACCGATTAATTAACCAGTGAATATTCTACCTCATTTTTAACTTGGATGTCAAAGAGATTTATATATTAAAAAAAGTCAGTATCACTACTGGCTCTTATGTTAGATTTTTCTGTAAAAAAAGTTTTTGCAATTGATCAAAAATAAAAATACTAAGTCTTCCAAAATGCTATTGTTCAAAAGTACTAAGCCGCTTATCGATACAATTTCAACTTCAATCATAATTCTTATTTAAGCTCTTCTAGTAAAATAGTTATGTTTTCTTCAAGATTCTCTAAATAGGTCTTGTCATTTTCAGGATCAGCTTCTAGAGGATTTAGAGTCTTGAGACCTACACCTGTTGATTTGATAAGAGTTTCTGCAACTTTCGAAGCGCATTACT
>BNJS01001044.1_pt1 | contig 29574 bp, 22 predicted proteins | sample 8540461 | NCBI WGS metagenome assembly BNJS01 (sample SAMD00202454, study PRJDB9452) | human saliva metagenome | isolation source: human saliva | place: Japan | reverse complement strand
TCATTCTCCTTACGGCACACACGTTGGTACATGCCAGTCATGGTGGAGTAGGGTTGCGCGAAGTGGTGGATTGGATGATGGTGCAGCAACAAAGTCACGAGCAAATCGACGAAGCGTTGCTCCGTAATGGGTTGAAATACCTGCATCTTGAGCGATTCTATCGCATGTTGGCAGCTATTTCTGTGGAGTATTTAGGGGCAAATGCCAAGACGCTGCTACATACCACCGATGAGCATCTCTATCATCCGGTTGATGGATGGCGTGCTCAGCAGTTACTACGATGGATCGTCCGCACAGGCAAACATGGCAGTGTTCGCAAGAGTGGAAAGGGCTTATCAAGTGTCGCTCACTATTATATCGAGTTTTTCATCAATGCGTTTCGCTTCTTTTCATGGTCACCGACAGAGTTTCTCGCGAGTCCTCCTCAAATGCTGAAACGCGCGTTCTTGCGTCTGAAGTTCTGGAAGTAATCAGGTTATAGCAAACAAAAAAGTCCGTGTCAAACCCAAGTTTGACACGGACTTTTTATTTTATCAAGGAAACATCTAAGAGAAAATATTCAGCGGAACTTACATCTCCTAATCGTTTCCATAATTTATTGCTGTTGCAGGAGTAGCAGTAGAATTACATCACACCGTCAGCGCGAAGTTTCTCTTGCCACTTCCATGCAGAAGAGAGCGCTTCTTCGAGGGTATGAACAGCTTTCCAACCAAGCACCTTGTTGGCTTTGTCAACATTACCCCAAACTTGTTCGATGTCTCCAGCGCGACGAGGAACCACCTTGTAGTTGAGCTTCACACCTGTGCACTTCTCGAAGGTGTTGATGAGTTCAAACACACTCACGCCATTACCCGTACCGACATTGAAGATTTCCACAGGTTCATCGTTCTTACCTTCCACGATGCGCGCCATAGCAGCCACGTGCGCTTTCGCAAGGTCCACCACATAGATGAAGTCGCGGATGCAAGAACCGTCAGGAGTGTTGTAGTCGTCACCAAAGACAGCGAGTTGTTCGCGGATGCCGATTGCAGTTTGTGTGAGATAAGGAATGAGGTTAGCAGGTGTGCCGTTGGGCACTTCGCCAATGAGTGCAGTGGGGTGTGCACCGATGGGGTTGAAGTAGCGAAGAATGATTGCAGAGATGGGAGCTCCACTGTGAATGAAGTCTTGAATGATTTCTTCGTTCACTTGCTTCGTGTTACCATAAGGAGATTCCGCCTTCTTGATAGGAGCTTGTTCGCTCACAGGAAGGTCCTTAGCATCAGGTTGACCATAAACGGTGCATGAAGAAGAGAAGATAATGCCCTTCACATTGTATTTAGGCATTAACTTGAGCAAGTTGATGAGACTCACGAGGTTGTTCTCGTAGTATTTAAGAGGTTGCTCCACGGATTCACCGACAGCCTTAGAAGCTGCAAAGTGGATAATACCCTCGATGCCAGGGTATTTTTGGAATACTCCTTCGAGAGCAGGAAGGTCGCAGCAGTCCACTTGTTCAAAAGCAGGACGCACGCCGCTAATTTTTTCGATGCCTTCCACAACTTCAGCCTTTGAATTGCTCAAGTTGTCAATGATTACCACATCATAGCCTGCGGCTTGAAGTTCAACGGTGGTGTGCGAACCAATAAAGCCCGTACCACCAGTGACAAGGATGGTCTTTTTCATATAGAATGTTTGTCGTTAATTGACTATTTAGCGAGGGCAGACACTCACGTGAAAGCTCTATGCCATGAAGCTGTGAATACCTTTTGTTTATTGGTCGAAGATTCTGCTTCATGCCCCTTCATTTATGCAGCAAAGTTACGATTTTATTTCATTCTATATGCCGAAGAATTCAGTTTTTTATGCTGCTAACTACAGAAATATTCACTTTTTCTGTGGATGTCTCTCACTTCCCTAAAATGAGCGCTCGAAGGTTTGCCTATTCTGCTTGGATTTCTTAACTTTGCTGTTACTTATTTTTTTAGAATACATCATCGATACAGATATAACACTTTATGCTAGCGTTCCTTCAACTGGTTGCCACAGACCTTCTCCATAAATTTGGGCACGACCTAAGTAAGGTGGTGGTGGTGTTCCCTAATAAGCGTGCGTCGCTGTTTCTCAATGACTATCTGTCAAAAGAAGCGTCTCAACCTATTTGGGCACCTCGATACATCACCATCAATGAACTTTTTCGTGCTTTTGGCGATCGAAACATCAATGATCCCATTGACACCATCTGCCGTGTGCACCAGCATTATGTAAAAGCCACAGGAGATATGGTTTCGCTCGACAATTTCTATGGATGGGCAGAGCGTTTACTCTCTGATTTTGATGATGTAGACAAAAACATGGCAGATGCAAGTGCGCTCTTTCAGAATATCCATGATTTACGAGAATTGGAGCGTACCGACTATTTGACGGAGGAGCAAACAGAGGTGTTGCAGCGATTTTTTAAGGAGTTTGATCCCGAGCATCAAAGTGAGATTCGCGAGCGGTTCAGTAGATTGTGGAATGCACTTCTGCCCATTTATGAGCAACTCAATGCAGAACTTGCAGCCGAAGGATTAGCCTATGAAGGAGCAGCTTTCCGTCGCACGGTAGACCGACTCAAATCAGGAGCAGTCGCACCACCTGCTCATGTAGATAAGTACGTTTTTGTGGGGTTCAATGTGCTTGATCGAGTAGAATGGCAACTTTTCTCACAACTCCAAAAGATGGAGAAAGCCCTTTTCTATTGGGATTACGATAAATATTATTTGCCCAGCGAGAAAGAGCGTTTTTGTCGGAAGATGACCGACAACTCAGTCCCGAAGAGCGACGTTTCAGTCAGTTGTTGTGGGAAGATGCCGAAGCAGGTTTGTTCTTGCGACAAAACCTACAACAGTTTCCCAACGAACTCCCCGCGGAGCATTTCGATAACCTCCGTCATATTGAAAAGGTGGAGATGGTGGCAGCTTCCACCGAAACCATGCAGGTGCAGAGTGTATTGCCCTGGCTCAAGGAAAATCTCACTCCCGATGCCAAGCGCACAGCGGTAGTGCTTTGCAACGAATCTTTGTTGCAGCCCTTGCTCCATGCGCTGCCTTCCAATGTGGAAGAAGTGAATGTCACCAAAGGTTTTCCGCTCAATCACACCGCAGTATCCACCCTCGTGGAGCGCGAACTAGGAAAGTTAGAACGCCAAGCCCAAGCACCAACCACGGTGGAATCGCTTACCCATTTGGTGAAGGCTGTGGAAGAAGCGGCTCAAAAATTGGTGGTAAACTCCGATTTCGACAGCGAACGCTTTGAACACATCTTGCAGTCCGAAGCCTATGCCCAGATGAATGCCTTACTCAATCGTCTGTTGCTCATCGCCGAGAGTGGACGTTTGATGGTCAATCCCACCACGTTGCGACGCATCGTGCGCCAGATTGTGCGTCAGTCGGTCATACCTTTTGCTGGAGAGCCCGCAGTGGGATTGCAAGTGATGGGTGTACTCGAAACGCGTTGTCTAGATTTCGAGCATATCATCATGTTGTCTGTCAACGAAGGCGTGTTGCCACAAAAGTCTAGTGACAATTCGTTCATCCCCTATCTCTTGCGCAAAGCCTTTGGACTCACCACCCCCGAGCGCAAGACCGCTGTCTATGCCTACTATTTCTATCGTCTGATACAGCGTTCCAAACGCTTGCGACTCCTTTATAATTCTTCGTCCGAGGGAATAGTGGATGGTGAAAAGTCCAGATTCTTAACCCAACTCATGGTAGAATCTCAGTTGCCCATCGAGCATATCGCACTTTCCAGTGATCCCGTTTCATCGCACGATACTCCGCAACCAGTGGAGAAGCCTGCTGATTTGATAGAACGGCTTAAAATCAAACGAAAAGATGATAAGATAGAGAAGAAGGAGCATGTATCTCTTTCGCCTTCCGACATCAACACCTATCTGCGCTGCCAACTTCGCTTTTATTATGAGCGCGTGCTTGGCATTCAGCAGCCTAAACCTGATGCAGAAGAAGTGCAGCCCAACACACTGGGTACGATATTCCACACTGCTGCTGAGTTGATTTATAAAAATCTCCTTGAACAACGTGGTGGAAAAGGGGACAGCGACCACTTTAAGAACATGGTGGCTCATCCAGCGTTATTACAAGATTATATTCGGAAAGCTATCGACAAAGAGGAGGTGAAATATACCCCTTTGCTGCTCAACATTATCGAGATTTTCCTCCAGTCACTTCTTGAGCATGATGCGAAATATCCTGATTTTCGTATCCAAGCCTTGGAAAGCTATCACACGATGTGGCTCAATCTTCCCTCGTCAGCACCCATCTCTCAAGTTGCCATCGGAGGAATCATCGACCGATTAGACACCATTATCTATGATGGACAAGAGCGACTCCGTGTTGTCGACTATAAAACTGGAGGACAAATTGAGGACGCTAAAGAATTGGAGGAACTATTCTCCATTCGTGGTTCCAAGCAAAAGCACTATATGCTGCAAACTTTCATCTATGCAGCGATGCTAGAAGATGAGTTTGAACGTTTGCAAAAGGGAGAAAGTGTGCCCAATTTATCTGCTGAGCTGTCTCAGCTCCCCATAGCTCCATCGTTGTTCTTTGTCCACAGACTCCGCAAAAAGAACTATTCGCCTTATTTGCAAGTAGGTCCAGAGAAGGTCTTAGATTTTCGAGCTATATTCCCCAAGTTTCGTGAACGATTAGGAGAATTGGTGGCAGAAATCCTAAATCCAGCTGTACCCTTTGAACCCAGCACCAAAGAAGTGCAGATGTGTAATACTTGCCCCTACTATTCTTTGTGCTACCAATAAACTGACTCCATTATGCTTTCTATATCCGTTTCTTCCGAATTTTCTGAGCGTGTGCCCCAATTCAGAGGGGCATTTCTAGAGGTGACTGTGCAAAATTCTGCCACTTCTCCCGAACTTTGGGCTGAAATCGAAGCTAGTTGCGAAAAATTGCAAGCCGATTTCACCACCGACACCATCAAATCACGCTCGAGCATTGCTGCCACGCGAGCAGCTTATAAGGCTTGTGGCAAAGACCCTTCGCGCTATCGTCCTGCCAGTGAACAACTTTCCCGCCGTGTCTTGCAGGGAAAAGGCTTGTATAGTGTAGATACTTTGGTGGATCTCGGCAATTTGGTGTCCATTTTTAGTGGTTATCCCACGGGACTGCTTGATGCCGACAAAATCGTGGGAGAATCTGTGGAGTTGGGCATCGGTCGCGCTGACGAACCTTATGAAGGTATCGGACGTGGCACACTCAACATCGAGGGACTTCCTGTTTATCGCGATGCAGTGGGTGCCATTGCTTCGCCCACTTTCCGATAGCACGCGCACTATGCTCTCACCCACTACGAGCCGACTGCTTTTCATCATCAACGGTTATGATGGTGATGAGCAACTGCTGCAAGAGAGTGTTGACCTAGCACAAGACTTGCTCCAACGCTATGCCCACGCAGGAGAAGCGAGAATCGTGAAATTTTAGCGTCATCTAATTTAGTATTATTGCTATCCGGTACAAGTTTTACACGACAAAAAATAAGGCTGAAATTCTCTTGTAGGATTTCAGCCTTATTTTTATCATCAAAAACTCTTACCAGACAGCAATATTTACAAACCTATAGTAAGTCGGAGAACAATAAGTCATCGTTGCCATCAAAAATTAAAGCCTCTTTATTGTGCAGTAATTCAAAAGCAGCCATAGGATCAGTTTCCTTCAATGTAGCTATTTGAGTATCATATGTATTAATCATTTTTTCTTTTGCAACTTTTATCGTGTCTCCATTCAAAAAACTTTTTAAACCTGCTATGGCACTCTTTATAAAAGGTTCATGTTCACCTCTTACATTAAAGGTGTTGTTGTAGCCTACAAAAAGCGTAAATCATAATCCTTTAAATGTGGATGAAGCTTTTGAGCGCAAGAACAAGCTACACAATAAAGACCTTTGTTGTTGAAATTGTAGTTGGTTGTCTTTATTGAGACCACATCCACTCCGCGCTCATTATAAATTCCATCTGTGTCACCATGACCGGCAAAAAAACAAAGTTGGTGTTCTGGCATGATACCAATAACATTCTGTTCAGTTAAATTTGGAGGATAAACAAAAGAGAATTCAATACCATTATCCGCACATATTTGCTTTGCCTCGTCCGCACAAGATTCTAAGAAATCATGAAGTACGGCGGTATTATCATTATTACATGCTATCAATATATTGCCCATATTTATTTTTTAGAGTGATTTAGTTGATAGATATAATACTCATTGAGCTTTTGTTCAAAAGATTTACCTATAGGCGTTTGTTGTCTTAACTGAACAAGGATGTCAGCCCAAGTAAATGTTTTACCAGTGGAGACTTCGCTAAAGGCTTCATTCTTGTTATCTTCTGGGTGACGAAGAAGCCATTGTTCAAGGACACAGTCGAATTTTGTACTCCACTGAGAACGAACCCTGTCAATGATGGAAATGACAGAGTCAAAGTCACCATTGCTCCTGTCTAAGTAGAAAAAATTTTCTTCGTTCATCATTTCAACGATGGATTCAAGCGGAATATCAGACCTTAACTGGTTGGCCGACATTATCACAATATAAAGCAAAGATGTTTTTTTGCGAATCTCCTTCAACAAATCAATGCCTTTTTTGTGGTGACCACTGAAATTCCAGTCAATGAATACTATCATTTTGCTATTTAAATTCTCGAACACGTATTCCAATCCTTCGTCTGGATTTTGAAAAACATGGTTACAGTCGGCATCTTGGTAATGTTTTCTTATATTTTGAACAAACGGCTCTTGCTCCGTCATATTATCGTCAATAATGACTATCTTAAAATTCATTACTATTTACTTTTTTTAAAAAGGTATTGTTATTTTTATTGTTGCTCCTATTTCACCAAATTCACTGTCAACGACAGCGACAGAGCCTCCAAGAGACTGAACACGAGTTTTCACAATATACAATCCAATGCCAGCACCTCCTTGCAACTCGGTCGTTGTATAATACAACGCAAAAATTTGTTCATGGTCTTCTTGAGGAATACCTATGCCTGTGTCTGAAACAAGTATCTCTAACATATCGTTTTGAACCTCGTAAGAGCAACGAATCACTTTTGGTTTTGACTTAGCCATTGCTTTCACGGAATTGTCTATTAGGTTCTGCAGAATATCCCTAAAAAATTGTCGATTTGCATTCAGAACAATTTTATCGGGGAAATCTGTCTGTAAGGATATCCCTTCACGTGAGAAGACATCATCGTATTCACCCAATATTCCCTCAAACGTAGTTTTTAAATCAACTTCCTCAGGAGTCAAGTTCGATTGTGAATAACTGAGCATATAGTTAATCACACGGTTGAGTACTTCGAAGCGTTCATACATCTCTTTAGAATAGAGCATGAATAATTCTTCCTCTTCAGGATCGGGATAATATCGATAGAAGAACTCCACCCTATCACGTATCTGATTAAGTGTGGTACGAACAGCATGAGTGATATTAATCGCAAACTGTTGTAGGGACATAATACTCATATAGATGTTCTCCTTACGAGTAAAATCCTCTAAAGCCTTTTTTTGTTCGCTAATAGCTGTCTTTACACTACGCCCTGTCTTACGAACTTGTTTGATAAGAGGCTCTACCGTCTGCTTCAATTCTGGCTTTTTGGCGACAATATCATTAAAGGCTTCTTCTAAAGAACTGATGTCATCTGATGCAGCTTTTAGACCCTCCTGAGCATTGTCTCGTTTAGCCTGACGCATTTCCACCTTGTAATCTTGAAGAGCATTAAGTTGAGTGATGATGAATTTCTTCATCTCTCGATACTCGTCATTGTCCACAAAGTCTTGGCGATTGGTCGCGTCTATTATTTGAGGATTTCCATTTTTGGTGATGTCAATGACCCCTAAACTCACGTGTACTTATTCTATTGAATATATCTTGATATACTCTTTTATCAATTCCTAAAATGTCACGTTTCAAATCTTGAATTTCGTTAGTTTCTGCAAAAGGCGTGGCAATGATACCATCACGATAGACCTTAAATCCATCTATAGGGTCATTAGGAAAGGCTTTTCGGTAGCTTCTACGAGCAGATTCGTCAAAGAAAAAAATCTTAATTCTTATTCCTCCAAAAGATTTGAGTGGAATAAGATGGTAATTAAAACTGTTCTTTTCCTTATTGTAGAAAATGCTTTGTTGAAGCTTTTTATTCTTGTCAAAATCTATATTCAGGGAAATAGTCGCATTATTAAAGTCTTCTAATGTTCTGATAGACTCTTGGTCTATATTAAATTCAGGCGCAATTACCCGAACTTTGAATGGGTAACTCAAATTTGCAAATGGTGAGACGATTTTTGAGATTTCACGCATTAAATGCTCAATTTCCTTCTTTGTCCAAGGCTCTCTGATGGAAGTGATTATCAATTTCGTTCCTGATGAATCTGGATTTTCGGCATCATCATACGAATAACCATTCTCAACATCGGTAAATAGACGAATATCTGTCTCTTCTTCGGTCTCTGTATAATAGGAAGTCCAGTCAATATCAACCCTTAGCCACTTTTCTGTGCCTTCTTTTTTGGTGATAACGGAAACTTTATCTCCAAGCTTATCTACAGCAAAACGCCCGATACCTTTTTCTCCAACACATCTTCTATTGAAAGGTTCAGGAGAATATGGACGAGCGCGTTTGCTTGAAGTTCCAATGACCATCCATTTGTCTCGGATATCTTCAAACGACATTCCATATCCATCATCTTCTACTCGTATAATTGCCTGTTTTTTTCCTGCTCCAACATTTTCAAAAATGACATTTACATTTTGGGCATTTGCATCATAACAGTTTTTTACTAATTCGAATAACGCAGTAACTCGATCTGTTATCAAATCACGTCCGATTAGCCGGAATGTGCTAACGTCAAAACGCCATTTTAGCTTACGATTATTATCCATATTATTTGTGAGTTCTAATATGTTTCTTAATACTCTCTGCAATTACTTCACCCAATCTTGGGGGGACAGCATTTCCTATATAACGAGAGGCCTTAGTTAAATACACTTCCTGCTCATTTGGAAAAAATTTATATGTTGTGGGAAAAGTCTGGAACAATGCAGCTTCACGTGCAGAAATAGCTCTATTCTGAACAGGATGTCCGAAACGCCCGTTACCGATACCTGTACAGAGCGTGGTCATCGTTGGAGCAGGTTCTTCCCAAATCATACGACCATAAACACTACCAAAACTCTTACCTCCCTCTTTCTTATGGCAATTCAACAAAAGTTCTTCTGGCCAGTCTCTCCAGCTTCCACCATATGGCGTAGCCTCCATTCTTCTCATATTCAGAGCTGATAAGGCTCGGCAGCGGTGTAACTTATCGGTAGGACATTCTTCGCCGGCTTGAAGAGGAGGAAGGTTGCTAATTACATCACGAACGGTCACATAATTATCTTTTCCATGTGTTGGAGGAATCAATTCTATCTCACCTAATTTGAGGCTAACAATACTAATCGCTTGCGTGTCTGCGGAATACCATAATCGGGACAATAAACCACTTGGTAGGATACATAATATCCTTCTAACTCAAGCGTTCTAATAAAGTCTCCTAAAACTGACTGAAGTTTGAATGAAGCGATAGCAGGAACATTCTCCATTGTAACGATGTCTGGCTGGATGTCTTTAACAAGACGTCCAAATTCATAAAGGAGACTATATTTTTTTTTTTGTCTTTATTCTTGTTTTTAAATGCATATGATGAAAAAGGCTGACAAGGAGCGCAGCCTGCCAAAACCTTTATTGATTTCTTGGAATAAAAAGATATTATATCCTCTTTCTGAACTGTCCTTATATCCTTAGAAATAAACGCTGCTTCGTTATTGACTTCATATGCATACAAACAAGTCCAATCCAAATCGAAACCGGCTTTAATCTTGAGACCTTTTGACTTCATTCCATAACTCAGTCCGCCTATTCCGCAAAATAGGTCTACCACCTCAATTGAAGGTAGCTTCCCACGACGTTTATGTATTTTGCTTTTTGGCATATCTATTCTGTGATAAGTTCTCGTTTTTCACATCCTAGCAAATCGGCAATCTTAGCTAACGTCTGTAAGTCTGGCTGATGCATATTGGTACACCACTTACTTACTGTGACAGTTGATACGCCTAATTGTTCTGCCAGCCATTTGTTTGTTCTCTGTTTCTCCACAAGAACCACTTTAAGCCGATTAAGAGGTCTTATATTCATCTTTATCTAATTACAATCAGATGCAAATATAACAAAAACTGGCAATGTTACCAAATACTTTATAGAAATATGTCCATTGTTATGCTTGTTAAGCGTTGGTATAGAGTCAACCATCAAGTGCAACACTATGGTATGAGTTGATAGAATGCTTGATGGGTGTATTGTATTTTAGTGCCTTCCTGGGTCTGGAATTGATTTTCTTCTGTATACTCATGATCCTTTTGTCGGTATATTTCTCAAAAGAGACTCCCTTGGGTATATATTGTCTGATGAGTTTATTTGTATTTTCAATGCTACCTTTCAGCCATGATGCATAAGCATCTGCAAAGTAGACTACGACTCCTAACTTCTTTGTTATTTCCTGATGTTTGGCAAACTCACTCCCATTATCAGTTGTGATGTTTTTGAGCATTTTCCCCTTGAAAGGCAGTAGCAGACGTACCACTTCTTTTGCCACCTCCTTGGCATTCTTTCCCTTCTTTAGCTTTGTCATAAGTAGCAACTGTGTGCTCCTTTCTTTGAGCGTAAGAATAGCTCCCTTTCCATCTTTACCAATGATGGTATCCATCTCTCACATTCCTTCCAGGTTTCCATCTTGAGGTTCAGGACGCTGGTGTATACTGATTCTGCCGGGGATGTTGGTTGCCTTGGTAATGTGCTTGGGTTTGTGTTTGCGACGGTAGCGCATTTGATGCCGCATGTGCACGGCAAGTTTTCCTGTAGTGTCCTTACGCACTATTTTATAAATCGTTTCATGGCTCACGCTGATCCCTTCTCTAGCGAGAGCTCCCGATATCTGCTGAGGCGACCACTGTTGCTCGATGATGAGCTGTGTGATGCGCCATACCAGAGTGGGAGAGATGCTGCGATTCCCAGGACGTGTGCTCCGTCTACTTTCAGCCTTCAGCTGGGCTTTTTGATGGATATAGGCTCCAGAGGGCAAAGAGTTACGTTTAAGCTCTCTACTCACCGTTGAGGGATGTACATCGATGAGTTTTGCGATGGAACGAATAGACATACCCTTTGCTCGGGTTTGAAAAATTGCGTATCTTTGCGCTGCGGTCAGGTGATTGTACTTCATATTTCAACACAAAATTACTTGATTCGTGGGAGTCTTCCAAGGAGAAGGCTCCTTTTTATTTTGCATTGACGGCTTTCCTCTTCTATATTGAAAGTACACCTTGAGACTGCCATTTGAAAGGGCGAAAGCCATTGCATTGTTCACCATCGTAGTTCTCAATAAAAAGACTACGTTCGTGAAGGTGCAAGGCATTCAGCGTGGCTTCGACCAATGTGTTAAAAACAGCCTCCAGAGGAGAGAAATGTCAAGAATAGTTCCGATATTTGTGCCTTCGTAAGGTCCATTGCTTTTATTTGATTTGTTATTCCACCACAAAAATAAGAAATTTGGAGCTTACACACAAATTATGGACACTATCGTTCTACTGATGAGCTGGGTCTGTCTGAACACAGCAGTACCTCCTTATCAACCTCCCAGATAATTCATCCCCCTCAACACCTTTCGGTGCTGAGGGGGATGTCTGTATAGAGAGGTCTATGTCGTCAAAACATTGTAGTTGCTTGCGCAGAGTTAGAAATGGCAAAGCCTATTCTTCTTCCTTTTGAGCATGCTCAGCGATAAGTGCCTGCTGGATGTCGCCCGAAACAAGTTCGTAGCTGGCAAACTTCATGATGAAGGAAGCGCGTCCACCAGTGAGGCTAGAGAGGGCAGTGGAGTAGTTGCTCATTTCCTTGAGAGGAACTTTGGCTTGCAACTTTTCGTAGCCGTTTTCGGAACTCATACCCACGATCATGCCGCGACGACCTTGCAAGTCGCTCATCACATCGCCCATTTTGTCAGAGGGAACGAACACTTCCACATCATAGATGGGTTCGAGAATCTTAGGTCCTGCATTGCGGAAGGCTTCGGCAAAGGCATGGCGACCAGCGAGCATGAACGAAACTTCGTTGCTGTCTACGGGGTGCATCTTGCCATCATAAACAATGACACGCACATCGCGAGCATAAGACCCTGTGAGAGGACCTTGTTCCATGCGACTCATCACACCCTTCAGGATAGCAGGCATGAAGCGTGCGTCGATGGCACCACCCACAACACTGTTGATGAAGACCAGTTTGCCGCCCCATTCGAGAGAAATCTCTTCTTTGCCACGAGGAGTGATGCGAATTTCCTGACCGTTGAAGGTGAAGCTGGTGGGATCTGGCATACCTTCAAAGTAGGGTTCTACGATGAGGTGCACTTCACCAAACTGTCCCGCACCGCCCGATTGTTTTTTGTGGCGATAGTCGGCACGTGCAGCCTTAGTGAGGGTTTCGCGATAAGGGATGCGCTGTTGGTAAAACTCAATTTGGATCTTGTCGATGTTTTCCAAGCACCATTTCAGCGTGCGGAGGTGGAATTCGCCTTGACCATGCACGAGCACTTGACGCAACTCCTTGCTTTGTTCCACCACCCAAGTGGGGTCTTCCTGGCGCAAACGAGTGAGCGCAGCCATCATCTTTTCCGTTTCGGCTTCATTCACCGCACGGATGGCACGAGTGAATTTAGGATTAGGATATTTGATGAAGTTGAAACGATGTTCGCTGCCCTTGCCATTGAGCGTGTTGCCGGTGCGCACGTCCTTGAGTTTCACCGTGCAACCGATGTCACCGGCAGAAAGTTGACTCACCTTTTCGCGGTTAGCACCAGAGCAAACGAAGAGTTGTGCCATACGTTCCTTAGAACCGCGGTCGGCATTTTGCAAATCGTCACCTTCTTTCACCACACCGCTCATCACCTTGAAGTATTGAACTTCACCGATGTGAGGTTCAACGCCAGTCTTGAAGAAATAGATGCTGGTGGGTGCGTCTTCCACTGGAGGCACTGCCTCACCGCGAGAGTTGTACACCGCGGGCATTTCGTTTACATAAGGCACCACGTTGCCCAAGAATTCCATCAAGCGACCCACGCCCATATCTTTAGCTGCGCAAACGCAGAACACGGGGAAGATGCTGCGAGTCACCATACCCTTGCGGATGCCTTCACGCATCTCATCTTCGGTGAGTTGCTCTGTTTCAAAGAACTTCTCCATGAGTTGTTCATCATTTTCAGCAGCAGCTTCTACGAGTGCCTTGTGGAGCATTGTAGCGCGTTCCATTTCTTCAGCAGGGATGTCTTCGATCACGGGAGCACCGCCTTCTTCCTTCCATGTGAGTTTTTTCATCAAAATCACGTCGATGAGACTATTGAATCCAGCCCCAGTTGCCAAAGGATATTGCACGGGAACAGCCTTTTCGCCGTAGATGGTTTGCAAATCGTCAAGGATAGTGTCGTAGTCGCAATTCTCGTGGTCTAGTTGATTGACGAGGAAAATAACAGGCTTGTTGAGTTTTTCCGTGTAGCGGAAGTGGTTTTGTGTACCTACTTCAGGACCGAAAGCACCATTGATGAGGAGGATAGCCGTGTCGGTCACATTGAGAGCGGTCATCGCTGCGCCCACAAAGTCGTCAGAACCTGGGCAGTCGATGATATTGAGCTTCTTCTCATTCCATTCTACGTGGAAAGCAGTGGCAAAAACGGAGTAGCCATATTCTTGTTCGACTGGGAAGTAGTCGGAAACGGTATTTTTCTGGGTAATACGACCGCGACGGGGAAGCGCACCAGCGTGATAGAGCATACATTCTGTGAGTGTGGTTTTACCAGAACGGTCGTTGCCAAGTAGGGCAATGTTTGATGTCGTGAGAGTTATAAACTTTCATACGAGGTAAAGATTTAGGCGGTGTGCACAGACTTGAGGAAAGGCACATCGGGGTGGGTAAAGATTGCCCGATTGTGAGAATCGGAGGTCAAATAAGGAGCGAACCAACCCAAAATTTCATGGTAATGGAGGGGGAGGGCTCTGTTTTCGACCGAAAATTACAAAGAAGCTCTGAATTGACCAACTTTTTCCTTGAAAATTTCAATCTCTAGATAGCATTTTCTTTGTTTTGGTGCGATTTTCTGGATAAAATCGGTATATGTTGAGGTAAAATGAAAGAGGATTTTGGGGAAGGAACTGCCGTTTGATTGCTTAGCCTTCAATGTTATCTGTGTAAATAAAAACCAAAAACAAAGGTTTGGTTGCTTAAAAGATGTTTTGAGTTGTGGTTTAGCAGGTTGTTTTAAGGTTTCTGCTCGTGCTGGAGCGGTAGTCTATCTATTTTCTCCGTGAAGAAGTGCGAAGAGTGGGGGAGTACAATCTTCATTCCAAGGTGCCTCGAATGGTTTGTTGGTTGCGTCTTGATCAGTGATGTGTTTCCTCACGCGCGCGTCACACGCGCCTTCCCTGGGAATTTTGATTTTTTGCTTTCACAACCTTCACAGAAGGGTAGCTTTTACTGTCAAAATACCATGTTCGCTATCAGGTTCATGGATGGAAGAGTTTCCTAACTTTTGAGCATTGGTGGAGCATCTTTTAGCGATGTTTTCTGTTTGTTTGACGAACTTCGTTCCTAATAGGGCTGTAATCATCTGAACATGATTGTCCTACAGCGAATTTTGTGAAGGTTGTGAAAGCAAAAAGTTGAAAATTGCAGTAGGTGCGCGCGTATGCGCGCGCGAGGGAATTCTTTTTAGGTTGACCGATGTAGGATGAACACCATCTTTTTTCCTCCTTGGTTTTCGAGAGCGTTTTTTGGTGATTTTAGCGTTAGAATTGTTGCTTAATGAAAAGTACTAATTTCGTGAGACTCCTCATTGCATCATATAGTAAGGGCTGGAAAAATTGTGCGACGTATGCTGAAAAAACTCCGACGTTTTTTGGAAAATCTCCCACGTTTTTCCAAAAACGTGGGAGATTTTCTTCTATAGCTCGTACGTTTTTGCGGAGGTGTTGCAATACTCGTTTTTACAGCAGCTCCTTAGGGGCTTTTATATAGGGATAAAAAGTAAGGCGTTGAGGCTGAAGTGAGCGTACTGAAGTACGTGAACAAAGCTGAAGCTCGAAAATAATGCAGCACTTTGCCTTTAGCCAAAATCCTGCTTGTAAGAATACTTTGCATCGAACTTATGGGCTGGAATAAACTGGTGGTCAAAGTCTAAGTCAACATGACTGCCCACTTTTATAAGCCCCATCCTCCGTATCATCCGTAAAAGTAAGGTATTCAACTTCTGTGCCGTGTTGAAACTATACGACTTGTCGGAGGTCTCGCTCTTATAGACAATATTTTTCTCGGCAAACTCCTTTAGTCCGCGCCCCACAGTGTCGGCACCAGGTAATAGCGTATCAGGTCTCTGCTTGAACTGCCCTATAAGCGCATTGATGTCCTCAAGGCATTCTCCACCACAAAGCTAACTGAAGAAGAGAGAGCCAAAAATACTTCCATAACAGAATGCTTTGCCACTACTTCCACGTTTACCCAATACAGATTCGGTAAGTTTTTCAAAACCCAACTTTGAGAAAACGTCCATAATATGATAACTTCCACCGAAAGAAGTGATATTCTCGTTTTTAATTGCTACCTTTGCCATGTCAGTTTTTTGCTTACTTGTTATGTTTACAGCACCGAGATAGGTGAAATTTCTGACAGTTCCAAGAGTTTTGAGAACTATGTTTCTCAGGCACTTGGAGTTCTCACATGAACTTATGCTGCGGAATTGAGGTGATATGTAAAATCACTACCTTTGCAGCCAATTCATATCAATCTAAAACTCAAATAAGTAAGATGAGAAAAACAGTATTAGGCTTCATCGCCAGCTTCATGTTGCTTTCCGCACATGCCCAAGACCTGAAAATAAAGAAAGGGGAGGTATTACTTGGCGGAACACCAGTAGCACTTGTAAAAGAAGCGAAAAGAGTCTGCGACCTTTCTACGCCAGATGGGAAAAAGGTGTTCACATTCTTCATTACGAACAAGACAAAACAAGGCATCATCACACCAGAAGACTGGCTCCAGTTCACATCACCTGAGGGCGCAGTCTTTGAACTGCAAAACCCGAAAGACAGGATTGTACTGTCCACCACGAAGTACCTTGTCTACAAACTGTTAGACAGCAAACCCCAGATCATCGCAGTGGACGGTATCAAGACATCCACCATTGACGACCTCTTCAAGCAGGGCTCGCGTCCTTTCTCTGCAAAATGGGACAGCCTCTATACCATAGTCAAAAATATGGAGAAAACCGATGAGGAGTTTACCGCACAGCATCCCTTCTCCATCAACAACAATGGTGACATTATCATCAACAAAGAGATGGTGGGAAAGGTTTTTTTGTCAATGAACATTCATTAGGCAAAAAGAGACTATTATGTCAAGGACCGTGTGGGCAACCAAGTAGCGGAGATTAAGCTCGAATCTTGGACCAGGAGCGAGAATTTCAGCAACATAACAACCTGTGATAATAGAAAACTTCCCTTCCTGCAATACAATACTGCATCCAAACTCTCCGAGGACGAGATGTTGCGCCGTATGGTATCAAAACTGCTTGCAAACGGCTATGCACTGGGAGATATGACGGAGAATATCAAGCTGCGACTGGCAAACAAGGCAAAAGCAGATGAGCAACAGGCTGCCGAAGAGGAACGACAGTTGGTGAAAGAGGTCAGAGATGCTTCCGTGAACATCTATAATGTGCCCGGCAAGGTGGTACTTGCTGACGGCACAACACATGAAGGCAACATCACTATCGTATATGAATCTATTGAAAAGAAGATGGGTAAAGGAACCAGTGGAATCCTCGACCTTGACGCACCGGCAATGGGATCAACCGTAACACTGACGCACAACGGTGCGAACGGCAAGACCGAACAGAAGTTCAAGGCTGCAGACAACGTAACCGTCTATGCAGGTGGCAAAACCTATATCGGTGCAAAGGGTTCAAAAGACGGTGTGTTAAGAAACGCCGGCGGCAATGGTTCTCTTAATATCGGAACACGCCACCCACAGTTCTTCGAGGTACTCTTTACCGACGGAAAGGACAATTACATCCTGGAACATCCATTAGATAAAAATGAACTTTATCTGAAGCTGAAGGACAGAAAGGAAGCTATCTATCTTGGCGACAAAGCATTATTAGGTACACGAAGCGAGAAGAAAAGAATTAAGCTGACTACGGAATATCTGAATAAGCCGAGCATGGATGCTGCCAAGTATGACACCCGCACAAAAGAAGGACTCCAGCAGCTCATCGCAGATTATACTGAAAATTAAAAGGAGGACTTCCCCTCCTCCTCCTAAAAGGGAGGGGCATAATGTCCTGTTTTTTCCTTATTCCAATCCTTACAGGTGCTTACTTGCATCGCAACTAAGCCTTACTTAACCTCCAATAGGTGCTTAATTGAAGTCCAATTAAGCACCTATTTGTTTAAAACCTCAATTCCGCAGCGTTTTTCCTTGTGAGGCGATTTTGTGTGTTGAGGTGTCTTTTTGAGAGGCTCTACGTGTTGTTATGAGGTTTTTCGGTGTTTCTTGGGTCTTTTATATAGGGATAAAATGTAAGGCATTGAGGCTGAAGGGAGCGTACTGAAGTACGTGAACAAAGCTGAAGCTCGAAAATAATGTAGCACTTTGCTTTTAACCCAAATTGGTCATTAGACCGTAAAAGCGTTACTGGTAACGGAAAAGATTAGGACCTCTCCTTTTTCATTTTCTTATTGGCATCTTATCTCTCGTTGGTTCTAGTCTTGGTCTACTACACCAAAGGCAAACGGTAAAGAATTTCCTCCACAATCAAATAAAATCTGGTCAGGATTTAATGACCTTTTTGGCGATTGGGGGGGAACAAAAAAAGCACCTACTCCGAGGTGGAGTAGGTGCTAGGGGAGAAGAGAAAGAGGGGAGATTATTGACCCTTTTCCATCTTAGCCTTAAGCGCTGCAAGAGCATCGATGTCACCAAGGCTAGTAGAAGCAGCTTGGTTTTGGATGTTAGCAGTGTTTTCTTCCTTGCGAGGAGCAGCAGCACGGCGAGTCTTCTTTTCGCTGCGTTCTGCAGATACGCTTTGGTCGAAAGTGCGAGTGTGAGAGAGGAGGATGCGCTTGCCGTCCTTGTTGAACTCGAGCACAACGAAGTTGAGCTTGTCGTTAAGTTGAGCCTTGCTGCCATCTTCCTTCACGAGGTGCTTAGGAGTTACGAAGCCTTCAACACCATATTGGAGCTGAACAACAGCACCCTTGTCGTGAAGTTCGGTGATAGTACCTTCGTGAGTGCTACCTTCGGTGAATACAGTTTCGAATACATCCCAAGGATTTTCTTCGAGTTGCTTGTGACCGAGGCTGAGACGACGGTTTTCCTTGTCGATTTCGAGCACCTTAACTTCGATAGGAGCACCAACTTGAGTGAACTCGCTGGGGTGCTTCACCTTCTTAGTCCAAGAGAGGTCAGAGATGTGGATGAGACCATCAACACCTTCTTCGAGCTCTACGAATACGCCGAAGTTAGTGAAGTTGCGCACCTTAGCAGTGTGCTGAGAACCAACGGGGTATTTCACTTCGATATCCTTCCAAGGATCTTCCTTGAGTTGCTTGATGCCGAGAGACATCTTGCGTTCAGTGCGGTCGAGGGTGAGGATCACAGCTTCGATTTCGTCACCTACCTTGAGGAAGTCTTGTGCAGAACGGAGGTGTTGGCTCCAAGACATTTCAGAAACGTGGATGAGACCTTCAACACCAGGTGCGATTTCTACGAATGCACCGTAGTCAGCCATCACTACTACGCGGCCCCTTAACCTTGTCGCCCACCTTGAGGTTAGGATCGAGTGCATCCCAGGGGTGAGGAGTGAGTTGCTTGATACCAAGAGCGATGCGCTTCTTTTCTTCGTCGAAGTCGAGGATAACCACGTTGAGCTTTTGGTCGTCTTGAACCACTTCGCGAGGATTGCTCACGCGACCCCAAGAGAGGTCAGTGATGTGTACGAGACCGTCAACGCCACCGAGGTCGATGAACACACCGTAGTTGGTGATGTTCTTAACGGTACCTTCGAGCACTTGACCCTTTTCGAGCTTGCTGATGATCTCTTGCTTTTGAGCTTCGAGTTCAGCTTCGATGAGTGCCTTGTGGCTAACTACAACGTTCTTGTATTCTTGGTTGATCTTGACAACTTGGAATTCCATAGTCTTACCAACGAATACATCGTAGTCGCGGATGGGCTTCACGTCGATTTGTGAACCGGGGAGGAACGCTTCGAGACCGAATACGTCTACGATCATACCACCCTTGGTGCGGCACTTGATGAAACCCTTGATGATTTCCTTGTTCTCGAGGGCTTCGTTGATACGCTCCCAAGACTTGCTAGCGCGAGCCTTCTTGTGAGAGAGTACGAGTTGACCCTTCTTGTCTTCGAGGCTTTCCACGTAAACTTCTACAGTGTCACCAATCTTGAGATCGGGGTTGTAGCGGAATTCGCTTACGGGGATGATACCATCGCTCTTAGAACCGATGCGCACCACAACTTCACGCTTGGTGATGTTAGTAACTTCACCTTCTGCAACTTCGTGCTCGTGAACGTTGTTGAGAGTTTGGTCGTAGGCAGCAACGAGAGTTTCCTTAGCTTCGCCAGCTACGCTACCGTTTTCAAATGCGTCCCAGTCGAAATCAGCCAAAAGGAGCAATGTTTTTGAGATTCTCCATTAATGTTAAGTTTGTAGATAAATAAATGAATGAATGATGTGCCATCGAAAGTCCGCACAAAGTAGGGTGTCCCATATTGGAGAAACGGGGGCTGCACCCACATTGACCGACATGTCAATGGTGGCTCATGAGCCGTTGAGCCATAAGCCGCTGCAAATATAGTAATTATTTCTGGATTTTTTTCGCGCTTGACGAATGATATTTAGCTATATATGAGATATTTTCCTCGGATTTGCTTGTTTCGGTGCTCTTTTTTTATGTAAATTCGCTGCAATTAAATCCTAAAAGATAACGCAATGCGTAAATTACTTTTTGCCACGGTGGCTGCTGTGCTCACTATGTTTGCTTCGTGCGATTGGTTTAAGTCGAAGAAGGGCGCAGAGAGGGACACCACTACTGTTGTTGCTCCTGCGGAGGTTGACAGCACTCTTTATGGGAAGGTCGTTGACGACTTTGGTATGAGCACGTTTGCGGTGCAGCAGTCTTCTGGGCAAGAACTCGAATTGTTGCGCTCGCATCAAGATGGTGGTGAAGCTGTCGTCTATGGTGATGTGCGTATAGGAGATGAGTTTGCCTTGACCACCACCGATGGTGGAGAAGCGCTTGATCGTGCCATCAACGTGACGGAAGTGAAGGCTTTGACCCACGATTTCAAAATCGTCAATGGCAAACTCTTACTCAATGTGGCAACAAGTCCCGACACGGTACAAATCATGACCCTCTCCGCCGACAGTTTGGTGGCAAAGGGGACAAAGCAGGTGTATCGTTTGAGTAAGAAATAAGTAGTAATACTAAGCACAAACAACAGAGGAATACCTCCTTTGCGTGGGAGATGGTGACTGATTAGTGACCATCTCTTTGTCGTCAAATAGTGAGTGTGAGATATGCCTCGCACTTTAGCTCTGCGAGGGTGGACATCGCGGAAAAATAGATCGAAAACCATCGACAAGGACCAATAGTGAAGCAGAACTTCCAAAAGAAAACTCCATGAACACTTCCAAACTAATACACGTGTATAAAGCTTCGGCTGGTGCTGGAAAAACCTATACGCTAGCTGCTGAATTTATAGCCAATCTTCTGAATGATTTCAAGATAGCTCGTGAACCGCATCGTCATCAGTTGGCGATAACTTTCACGCGCAAGGCGACCACGGAGATGAAGGAGCGTATCTTGGAAAATCTCTACGAACTTGCGCACTGTGTGGAAGAGCAACAAGCCTTCTTGAAAGTGGTGCGCCAGAAGTTGTTGGTGCCAGTAAGTGATCGTGAGATTTCGCTCATGACACGGAGTTTGTTGCGCCAGATTTTGCACGGCTACGATCGATTTCATGTCACCACCATCGACTCATTCTTCCAATCGTTGCTCAGCAATTTGGCACATGAACTTGGTTTGACTGCCACTTTCAAAGTAGACCTCAACAACGACGATTTGTTGCAGCGAGGTGTGGACAAAATGCTCCAAGGTCTCGAACCCAATTCGCAAGAACTGAAATGGGTGTCGCAATATATCGAACAGCGATTGGAAGACGATAGCGACAAAAGTTGGCGTGTGGAGCATTCTTTGTCGAATCTGGCGCGAGAACTGACCAAAGAGAGTTATGTGAAACAGCGACGTTTGCTTCAAAATTTCACGCTTGACAATGCCTTAGCCAATCGCTATCGGAATACTTTGCGTGCTTTGAAAAAGAACTGTGTGGAGGATATCAAGCAGTCAGCGCAGAAAGCACATGATTTTATTGTTGGTTTTGAAGGATATAGCAGAATCAGCCGCGGTGGAGATGTAGAAAAGTATCTGCAGCGTGCCATAAAGTATAAATTTTCTAAGACGGATCCGAGCAAAACTGTAAAGAATATTGTCGATGATAGTAGGAAAGCCCTCAAAGCTGCAGATAAGGGTGTTCCAAAATATGAAAGTTGGGCAAGTGATTTGTCCAATCACTTAGACCAGTTGCTCACCACGATTGATAACGCCAACTTTACCATCAATTCGTGTGATTTGAGTCTTCAGCACTTCAATGAACTTCGCTTGCTCGATGCCATCTCAGCTTCCGTGCAAGAACTCAATACGGAGAACGATACGTTCCTCTTGGCTTATACCCCGATTCTTTTTGCAGAAATGGTGGGACAGAGTGAGGCTTCGTTTGTCTTTGAACGAGCTGGCACGCAGTTTAACCACGTGATGATCGATGAATTCCAAGACACCTCCGAACTGCAGTGGACCAATTTGCGCAATCTCTTTGTAGAGAATATCGCACACGGCAATAGTTGTATGTTGGTGGGCGATGTGAAACAAGGCATCTATCGTTGGCGTGGAGGAGACTGGTCGGGATTGGCAAACATCAAAGATGATGCAATCACGGATATTCAAACCCTCGATTCCAATTTCCGAAGTGGAGAGAAGATTGTGAACTTCAATAATGCAGTCTTCGTGAAGATGGCGCAAGTGATAGCTGATGCTAGCGAAGGAGATGCAGCAGGAGAGGGTGGTGTGCTCACGTCGCTTTATGCAGAAGACTTGGTGAAGCAAAAGCCCGTGCGCGAAGGCGGCTTTGTGCGTGTCTTGATAGAGAAAAAGCCCGAGAAGACAACTTCTTCTGCGAAGAACAAGGCAGATGCAACAGAAGCAAGCGAAGAGAACGAAGGAGAAAACAAAGAGTTTTCGCCCGAAGATGATTTGCGAAAACAAATCATGATTTTGTATCGTGCCGGAGTGCCCTTTGACAAGATGGGAATTTTGGTGCGTAACAATAAAGATAGCGGAAAACTCATCGAGTATTTTGCTGAATATGAAAAGGAGCATGCCAACGATAAGGATTTCGTTCGCATAGAATTAGTCTCTGATGAAGCGTATGTACTATCTGCTTCTCGAGGGGTGCAGCTCATTGTGAAAGCACTTCAATATATCCACAATGCCACGGACGAAGTGGCTTTGAACTATGTCTTAAAGCACTGTCCAGAGGAAGCGAAGGATAAAGTGCGTGGTCTTTTGGAGGAATGGAGCAAACAGTCTTATCAAATGCTGCCATTCTACGACCTCATTCAGCAGTTGATCCATCACTTAGAGCTCGATAAACAACCAGGTGAGGCGAGTTATCTCTATAGTTTGCTGGACATGGTAGTGGCATTCTTGGATGATAATGTGCCTGACATAGGGCGTTTCCTCCAAGTTTGTGAGGAATCTTTAGGCAAAAAGTCGGTGCCAGCCTCTGTGGTGAAAGGGGTGCGCATCTTGACGATTCACAAATCCAAGGGACTGGACTTCCACAGCGTGTTTATTCCCTATTGCAACTGGGAACTGGTGAGTAGTGGGCAAAAGCAGTCGATGATATGGACCAGTCCGAAAGTGGATCCCTTCAATAAGATTCCACTGCTGCCGGTGAAACTGAGTGCGATTGCAGAAAAAAGTATTTATAAAGACGAGTATCTGCAGGAATTGCGAAATCAGCGCATCGAAAATCTCAACTTGCTCTATGTGGCTTTCACCCGTGCGCGTCAAACTTGGTGATTTGTGCACCTAGATTGACCAGAAATCATGAGAAGAGCATCGTGCCTGCTTTGCAGAGAACCATCACACAACTAGGATGGACGGAATTGATCGATGGCGATGTGCGACTTGAAGAGGATGATACCCAGATTCTCCTAGAAATTGCTCAACCCTCAAATGCGGAGTGCGCAGTCGCTGCTCAAACCGCTTTTCTCGAGGATGGGGAAACTGCTAAGGCTGCAATGGAAAATCCGAAGAATCCCTTCAAAATCAATGCTGTTACTGAAAGGGTGAACCTAGAAACATCCAACCATGAAGTGAAGTTCCGTCAGTCGCAAAGTGCGCGTTTGTATAATGCTGCACTGATGGAAGCGGTGCAAGCGGACAATGCCGATGGTGATGCGGCGAAGGTGATGAATACTTCCGACCTAGATTTGGAGTTCTTCGCCAAACGCGAAGCTGCTCAGCGACGTGGTACACTCCTGCACCATCTGATGGAAGAGATTGAAAGCGAAGCCGATGTGGAAACTGTGCTGCAATCTGCGATTTGCGAAGGAAAGATTGCTCCGATCGAAGAGGTGGGTGAAATGCGAAAACTCCTGCACCGCGCGATGGAGCATGAAATCGCCAAGGAATGGTTTGATGGCACGTGGCAACTCTATCGTGAATGCACCATTTTGACTCGCGATGAAAACGGTAATGTGCATGCTCCTCGTCCCGACCGCGTGATGATGCGTGGAGATGAGGCTATCGTGGTGGACTATAAATTCGGACTACCGCGTCCGGACTATCACGAACAAGTGCGACACTACTGTCAGCTCCTTCAACAAATGGGCAAACAGAACGTGAAAGGCTATCTGTGGTATGTGGCATCGGGCATCGTGGAGCCCGTTTCGCTGTAAGGGAAGGGGGGGCTTTGACTGTGCTTTTTCGCATTTTAGAACCTATCGAAAGTAATGTGCGCAAAAAGAAGTACAACTTTCTCTTTGCATTGGATGGAGAAGGCGAAAATAATTGCGATAAAACAGTCTACATCTCAAAGTTTTTCGTAAATTTGCCCTGTAAATTCTTGACACGCTCTGTACCTCTCTGATGGGGGCTATCAAAAGTCTCTTTAAGGGTGTCTCGGAGCATTCTGGAATCCTCGACAATCACAAATAATTCATCAATACTCATATCATTATGACTATCGACTCTTGTAACTTTGCAGGCAAGAAGGCCATCGTACGTGTAGACTTCAACGTGCCTCTCAATGAAAATGGCCAAATCACCGACGACACTCGCATCCGCGGTGCGTTGCCCACCCTCAAGAAGGTGCTTGCTGATGGTGGTGCTCTCATCATCATGAGCCACATGGGTAAGCCCAAAGGCAAGGTTAACCCCAAGTTCTCTTTGGGACAAATCAAGGACGCTGTAGCTGCTGCCCTCGATGCCCCTGTTTCTTTTGCACCTGATTGCGCAAAGGCACAAGAAGCTGCTGCCGCTCTTAAGGCTGGCGAAGTGCTTCTTCTCGAGAACCTCCGTTTCTATCCTGAAGAAGAAGGCAAGCCTGCAGGTATTGATAAGGAAGATCCTGCTTACGAAGCTGCAAAGAAGGCAGTAAAGGAAAGCCAAAAGGAATTTGCTAAGACGCTTGCTAGCTATGCTGACTACTACATCATGGACGCATTCGGCACCGCTCACCGCAAGCACGCTTCTACTGCTGTCATCGCTGACTATTTCGATGCAGACCACAAGATGCTCGGCTATCTCATGGAGAAGGAAGTAACTGCTGTTGACAACGTGCTCAACAACATCAAGCATCCTTTCACTGCTATCATGGGTGGTTCTAAGGTGTCTACCAAGATTGGTATCATCGAAAACCTCATGGACAAGGTGGACAACCTCATCCTCTGCGGTGGTATGACTTACACCTTCGCTCGTGCACTCGGTGGCAAGATTGGTATTTCTCTCTGCGAAGAAGACAAGCTCGACCTCGCTCTCTCTATCATCGAGAAGGCTAAGGCTAAGGGTGTGAACCTCGTGCTCGGCACTGACTGCGTGGCTGGTGACGACTTCAAGAACGATTGCAACACACAAGTTGTTCCCGTGGACAACATCCCCGATGGTTGGGAAGGTCTTGATGCTGGTCCCGAAAGCCGCAAGGCATTTGCTGCTGCTATCGAACCCGCCAAGACTATCCTCTGGAACGGTCCTGCTGGTGTGTTTGAGTTTGACAACTTCACTGGTGGTTCACGTGCTATCGCTGAAGCTATCGCTGTAGCTACCAAGAACGGTGCATTCTCTCTCATCGGTGGTGGTGACTCTGTAGCTTGCATCAACAAGTTTGGTATGGCTGATCAAGTTTCTTACATCTCAACTGGTGGTGGTGCTTTGCTCGAAGCCATCGAAGGTAAGGAACTCCCCGGTGTTGCTGCCATCAAAGGCTAATCTATCGCCAAAAAACTAATAGATAATTATAAAGTTATAGGGACAGCGGTGCACCGTCACTGCTGCTCTATAACTTTTTTTGCTTATGAATAGTCTAAAACTTCCCCTTCTCCTTTTCATCGCTCTCTTTGTGGGATGTTTTGCCACTAGTTGTGGTGGAGAGAAAGCGAACAAAGACGAAAATACAGAGGTGAGTAGCACCAACGATGTGCCTGATAGTCTTTCGTTCACCATAGCCTGTCTTCCCACCTACGAGAGTCTTCCTTTCTACTATGCCAAAGCAGCTGGAATAGCAGACTCTTTGTCGCTTCCTCTTCGCATCAAAACATACCAATCTCAGTTTGATGCGGACACAGCTTTGTTAGGCACTAGAGCTGATGCAGGCGTCACAGACATTGTGCGCCAACAACATTATGCTGCACAAGGAAAGATGCGCGGTTACGTGGCATGGATTCCGCTGCAAGGTGCGTGGCAACTGTTAGTCGGTGGGCGTTTGCGTCTCACTGAGATGAAGCAACTCAAGCAACGAACCATTGCCATTGCGCGTTATAGTAGTTCTGATCAATACACGGCGCATTTGCGTGACAGTCTTCGTTGGAAGTTTGATGATATGTTGCGTCCTCAAATCAACGATTACCGTATCCGCCAACAAATGCTCGACAATGAGCAAATAGACGCAGCAGTGTTGCCGCAGCCTTTCGCCCTTCGTGCCAAAGGAAATGGGCAACGTGTGTTAGCTACATTGCCTTCCTCCTACCATCAACATACGTTGTATCTCAGTGCACAAGCTCAACAAGATGCTAAAAAATCCAAGCAAGCTCAGTTGTTGCAGCGAGTGTATAATGCAGCTGTGCAGCGCATCAACCATAAGCCTGGTGCTGTGTTAGACAGTGTGCTCATCCGCACCTATAAACTCACACCTGAGCAAGTGAAACAAGTGCATTTGCCTCACTATAATGAGGTGAAAACCGGCAAGTAGTCGATGCAAATTGCGCGAGACATCCAGAGGAGATGCCCATATTACCTCTGCCTTATACGCTGTATTCCACATTTCGTGCATCTTCTCTAGTTTGCTTTTAGATTGCTCCAAAATTTTTTTCCACGCTTCTCCCATGGACATGACTGTTTACCTCACTCTCCGCGATGATTTTGTGAAAGCCATTCACAATCGTCAGTTGCTTGATGCAGCTTCGCGCGCTTCAAGGGCAGTTGTCGTGGGTTGGTGACTGGAATAGTCGTCAAGAGCATGAGCGTATTTGGACAGATTATCAGCATCTCTTGTGTGATTTTCGACAAGGTGAGGCGTGTGCCACTTATCAAGAGCGCAATGAGAGCTTGTTTGAGCGCACTTATCTCTTCGGACTCTCCTTGCATCATGTCTTTACAGTGGAGCATACGCAGCAGCTGCGTGCCAAATTGTGGCAGAAGTATGCCGATCAGCGTCTACAGCAACCTCTCGAGAATGTATTGTGTTACGAAATAGACGATCACATACTCTTCGATAGACTCTATTGTGCAGCGCCTTGGACAGCCGAAGTAGTGGAGGCTGCTGAAGAACTTATGCAGCATCCCAATCGAAGCGAAGACACTCGTGCTACAGTGCTTTCTGCGGTGACGTTAAGTTTGTTGGCTGGTTTTGATCCAACGCAATGCGCCTGGTTGTTGCGTCAAACCGAAAAAACACTTTCTTCTCTATTGCGGGTGCGTCTTTGTGTGGGACTGGTGTATATCGGCATTCATCAAGCGGCACAGATTGCTTTGTTTCCTTCCTTGGTTCAACAATGGAAGGCGTGGACAAATCGTGAAGTTTGGCAAGAAGATTTGCGCATTGTGCAGTCTACCATGTTGGCTTCTGCGCAATCGCGTGACACAGCCACTGACGCTTCACAACTGATGGAACGTTTGTCACAGATGCCAGACCCTTCAAATGCACAAGCCAAACAAACTTTCATGCGTGAGATGGCAAGTATGGTGGCAGAACGCTTTGTTGATGGTTGGGCAGGCGTAGACATTGCTTTGGCAGGATTCAAGCAAATGTATCGCCGTTTTCCTTTTTTTCAAGAAGCTGCAAATTGGTTCATCCCCTTCTCTGTGCAACGTCCAGAATTGCAACATTTAGAAGAGGTGGGTGGTAGAAAGCTCGAATTGCAACATCGTGCGTTGGGTTCCACAGATCTCTATATCATTGCGGAAATGAATCTCGCAAGCAAAAGATTTGCCGATAGATTACCACAAGAGATTAAAGATAAAATCGAGGAAGTTTCTGCTAAAGTACCAGACGAAAGGAAAGACGTTGTTTTTGATTTTGAAGAGGAAGACACAGCGATGCTCACTATCTTACGCAATCATCGTAAGAATAGCGGAGTAGCTGACCTTATTTCAACGGAGTCTCAGGAATTTCGCGCGCTTAAGTTGGCTTACAATGGCTATATCCACGACAGTTATCGTTTCTTTCATCTTTTTGTGGACCGCAATGAAGGCGAAAATCCCTATCGTGATAATCTTTTGCTTCGCGATTCAGTCTTATTCCGTGGGGCATTTGAGGACGAAGCGTCGCTCGCTGTGTTAGGACAACTTAGTTTTGCGATCAAGGATTATCGTCATGCCCTGACCTTCTTCCAACTTCTGCCTAAGGAGCACCGCGATGTTCGTTTACGGTTGGCGCAGTGTCATCATGCCACAGGACATTATGCTGAGGCTGCTCTGCTGTTGGAAAAACTGGTAGAAGAGGAAGATGATGAAAGTCTTTTGCGGTTGCTTTCTCATTGCTATGATGCGTTGCATAGATACGAAGATGCTTTGGTAGCTTGGATTCGTCTGGAACAACTGAATCCAGAGAACCTTGAAATAGCAGAGACTCTCGCGCAGCGTTTCTTTGATTTGCAACTCTATAGTGATGCGCTTGAGCAGGTGCACAAGATACTTTACCACAGGTCTGAAGATTTGGATGCTCTTCTTTTGAAAGCGCAATGCTATCTATTGATGGGACGTCTAGATGAGGCTCAAATCAATATGCGGTGTTGCTAGAGAAAGCTCCCGATCACCTCGATGTGTTGAAGAATGCAGCCCATTGTGCCTTGTTGTTAGGCGACATTGCGATGGCAGCCCGACTGTATATGGCGCATCTCGAACAGGAGCAGCTTAAGTATGTGCAAGAAGACTTCTTTGCTCATGCGTTAACGCATTTACACGCTGTAGGATTTTCCCCACAACTTGCAACTTTCATGCGCGATCTTCTCAACAGTGAATTGCAGCATCAGTAGCGATTGCTTTCTTTGGTGAATGTCGCTACATTCTTTCACTGATACTTAGACGCTAATTTTCGGCTTGTTCAGCGCGACTTTTCTTCTTGATTAGAGAAAAGTCGCGCTGTATTTTGATGTCTATGGGATATGTCGGTATGCTCCCGAAGACATTCAATACGTAGCTTTCGGACAATACCAAGAAACACGGCACCACTCGTGAAGAATGGTGCCGTGTGAAGAAATTCGGCTAGAAGCGAAATCTATGAATACAGAATTACAATGTGAGGTGGTTCACCCTCTTCGTAGTGAAAAGATTGAGACATAGCGTCAATCACCGTGTTGGGGTGAATCGTGTTGTGGTTGCCTATGGCATACCATAGAGGATGGATACGTGCGGGATGATCACACTGTTATCGTCGATGGTGACAACGCCCTCGATGTAGGTGAAAGGCATAATTTCTACATTTTGTCCGATGCGTGCACCCGAATCCATGTAGGCAATTGGACTGATAATAGCGTTATCTTTGTGAGAGGTTATTACATTCTTCCACCACCAAGAGCTTGATAGAGCTTGATGGCA
>BNJS01000494.1_pt1 | contig 29603 bp, 23 predicted proteins | sample 8540461 | NCBI WGS metagenome assembly BNJS01 (sample SAMD00202454, study PRJDB9452) | human saliva metagenome | isolation source: human saliva | place: Japan | reverse complement strand
CCTGCCAATATGAGGGCTCACAATATCTATGAAGCGACGCTCTGCCCAAAGGTGAGAACAGATTCGGACCTCTTGATAAAGCTATGTTTTGGGGATTACTTCGGTGTATTGTGGCAGATGTTGTAACCCATGGAAGCAATATTTTAAAAGCCTTAAAATACATAACTGAAAATGGGTATACTATAAACTATATCTTCTATAACTATGGAATATGTATCTTCATCAAGCTAAATGGGAAGGAAATATTCCTTGGCTCAGCGTAATGGAAATAATGCGATGGGTGGATTAATGAAAAACAAAGAGCTTACTATGGCACTGCTTTGGGTGCTTTATTCATTTGGGGCGTATAGATGAAGCAGAAGAAGGTTGTAAGGCGTAGAGGCAGGCAACCACTGTCGCTAATAAGATTGAGACTTTTCACTACCTCAAAAGAGCTATGTACAAGCAAAAAGGGTGACGAAATGTGGAGAAATAATGTACCTTACCGACTTAAAAAGGTAAAGGAAGAGAACTTATCATATCCTCTATCAGAACATCGGAGCAAGCAAACAAGCGCTTGAACTGGAAACAACGCCAATCATTTTACAAATAAAATCCTGCCTAGAACGAACAATAAAGCTTTACGAACAATGAAACCCACCAGCATTGGCCAAATAGGAAGCGCCAAGTAGTGCGTTGGTTTTGAGCATCAGGAAACGTGGGACTCTCTTCTCTGAAACCTTTTATTTTGAACAAAACCGCTTTCCAAGTCCTAAATCATAAAAAGATGCTCCAGAAAGATTACAACCAATATTAAGTATCAATATGGCGTGAATGCTGCCAACGATATGAGATTATCGTGGAACGCAGTTATAATAATTTTGAAGGTCTATATATGATGAGGAGTTCGTGAAGAAAAAACAAATTATTAGTTATCGCGTTCTGTACTCCTGAAAAGTGTATAAATACAGACAGTATTCATCTGGGACAACGGACTCTTGCAATCAATCCCACTCCGCTTACGATATTAATACTTGGGTGTGAAAGGACTATGTTTTATGAGGGGGACAAACTCTGGTCATAGAGGAGAAAAGGATTAGATTATTATTTAAACCATTGATAATGCCTCACACCTATATGATATATTAACTCAATAGTATTAGCAGCGAGAACGGGCTATGTATATTATCAGAAGAAGGATAAGAAAAATCAGTTATAAAAAGCTCTCTCGGGTGTAGCCAAACTCCTATGCACGCTATTAATTCTGCAATCAGCCTATTATCCTATCCCAGAGCCGCCTTTGTATTGTCTGAATATATAGCCTTTGATTACAATATATAATGCTAACAATAGGTTTAATTTTGAAAACGAAGACAACAAGAATGGAAAAAGACACGGAGAAAGAGTTGAAGTTTCTTTGGAACACTACTATGAGGATATGAACATACCATTGAGGATTAAGAAGAAGGCAGATGATGAGATGCTGTCTCAGCCTTTTGAAACAAAAATGCAAAGTAGAAAGAGCAGTGCCGCCTACGAAACTAATGGTCGCTTGCGCCAAACGCCTCAAAGAGAATGGGCATCCTGGGCATTCCTCCACCGATGATGACTTTTGCAGTTGGGTAGTAAAGTGATGTGAAAAGTGCACTAAGAAAGGCGCAATTGGAATTCAAAGCAAAATAAAATCACTCAAAAACACCATCTATCCTTTCGTGCTGGCAATTTATAAAATAAGGCATATAGATTATCTCTATGATTAAATATTATAGAGATAATGGAAGAAAATGGGTAAAATATCTTAAAATTTACATAACATTGTATGTATAACTAAAAATAATATATGTACTTGAAGAAAGTGTTCTTATCTATGTATCTAAGTTTGCTTCTGGGATGCTCTCTCGAAACAGAAAAGATGATTCTACTAGCCAAATAGTAGATCACTGCTGCAAGAAAAATGATGAATATCTAAAAAGGTGGATGGAATGGTCTGGAACGATGAGTTTAACCGCGATGATATCTTTACTCACAGGGTATTTGGTCTAAAATGGACTTGCACTACTTCGATTAGTTTGTGCAATGAGGTAAGAGCGCTGGTTTGGCACGAAATTAAGAACATAGTCTTATCCTTTTAGGGAAGCCTAGTCCAAGAATCTACTAAAGACAACCAAAAATATATCACAGGGAGGTGTTTTTACAGTAGTATTTCAAATGGGCGTTTAGAAATCCGCTGTAAGCTGGAGGTCATCAGGGCGCTTGGCCTGCTCTCTGGACGTGCCTGATTCTACTCCTTAGCCTACAGGTGGTGAAATAGACATTATACGAAACGCGACTCAACTGATCCTTTTGTATATCATGCTTACACTCGCGCCTTACACCAAGCTGGTAAGGTCTTCTAAAAGGATGTCCGAGGCCGCGCAAGCCGCTATCAACCACAGTGATTACAACATCTGCCGTGGGGAGCGATACCTACCAATAGGCGTTTTATGTAAATGGCGAACAGACTTTCAGCTATGCGCGTGTGCCTGGAAAAAGAAAGTCAAGGACAGTTCTTTTATGCGCCATATATGTTACTCATTGACATGCAGTTGAACATTTGTGGTGGGTGATAAGCCTTTTAAACCTATAAGAATGTATAGATTGGGTGCGTTTTTATCAAATAAAATTTTCGTATTAACATATATGAAAACACTTTTGCTGCCAAGTTATGACTTTGTAAGTTTGATATACTTGTTGTATTAAAATCGTTTATGAACGAACAAGCAGCTTTACGTTTTGTACCAGTATCTGAAGAAGGGTAGAGAGTATAATAGTAATTATAAGGTAAAAATAAGATGACTCAGAACAAAAACCATATTCAGCAGTTGAGGAAAGGGAGAACATTTCGCTACTCATTTTCTCATCAAAGCAAACCGATAGTAAGGTTTTCATTTGAGGGCTTATTATCATTGTAGTAGACGATTTCTTTGCGTTGGTGATGCGCTTTGTATCAGTCGGAAGCTATTCAAGGCTTATGACCCCAATGCTACTGTATTGGGCGCTTATATGGGTGGTGATGTGAAGAGGGACTACAATGGTTCTTATGTGCCTGTGCAAAAAATACCGGAGACTGGCTCGTAATAAAGTCATTTGTACAAAGAGACTTATCTCTTGGTACAAGCTTTAGAAAGGTGACGATGAAGAAGAACGTACAATGCTTTGTGGACTTTTAAGTTCTCTGTCAATGCCCTTGCCAGTGTGATAAGAAGAACTTTTTGGCAATCGCGAGGAAAACGAGCTTACTCCTTTTGCACGCGCGTATAGATGATTACGACGAAAATGAAGGAAATACTCTTGCTTTCGCTCTACCGAACTCCGCCAACCTAAAAAGTTGGACAAATTGAAAGGATAAATTAAAAACAAATGACCCTGAACGCTACAACCATTGGAAGGCGATGCCTTCCTTTTTTGAGGCTGCTCAAAAAGCATTTTTAAAACTCTTTGAAAACGAGCATTATTACTATTGTGTGTTACTCTACGGGTAGCGCTTACTCCTTGTATTGCGGCACATGAATCGGTGGAAGCTTTAGAGCGATTCGTAGTAGAAAATGCTATCCCCCAAGAGAAATACCATACTATAAATACTCATTGCCGATAGCCCCTTGTACGCTTTTGGTTATGAGGAATATTTTCCAGCATGATAAAAGCAGTTGTTTGAGCACTGACTCTCTTATAGATTACAACAATGAGAACAATGTGGAACGATTACAACCTCCGACTGCTGTATGGTATGTCACGATGAAAAAGCTGGACGAGATGGGTATTTTACCTCAATAATAACCCACGAGAACAAGAGGTGTATATCAACGTAGGACCGCGCGATACCTGCCGATATAGAAAGGCGCGTACTCAGCGATCTACACAATGATAACATTGAGGAATGGCTTTCTATATTATTTGGAGGATGATTTCTTCGTGGTATTTTTGTGATTCAAAAATAATGTATATTCCAACGCAAATCTATACACACTCAACTTTTATCTTAAAGATGCTTTCTCTCTTGATAGACTAAAATATAGAAGGTATACAAAAAGTATGCGAGGGTTTCGGTTGTCCACTACGATTGCTATTGCGATAGTGGTGCTATTATTGTAAATCAAGCAGTTATAAAATACATTATCTGACATTCCAGCTCTCATTTTTATTATTGATAATTAGCATTATTGTTGTGCTGTCTTTTATCGGATAAAAAGAACCAAAAATACAAAATATGATGACAGAATTTCGATTCTGTGCAAGCGTAATCTTCCTTATCTTTTTACTACTAATACGCTTTTAATTTGTTGTGAAAGGCTCTGTTTTTTTACCTCTTTGAATCAGAAATTGACCCTAAAAAGTTTAAAGTGGCTTTTCCTGGTATGGGGTAGCTTTTGGTGAGATTAATCTTGAAAATACCAAATTTGGGGTATATATATTTGGAAGGAAGCATCGGAATAGCGACCCTAATGCCGATATAGAGTTTATAAATTATGAAAAATACAAAAAATGCTTTTATTATTTTTTTCTCTCTACTATCGGATAGCTCTGTGCTTATATCTTCCTTGTTTGAAGTTTTACATCCAGCTATGATAGAGAAATATCTTTGTTATTTTTCCTGTTCCTTTTCTTGTGGGGTGTGGGTATTTTGTTCCTTTGCTTATAATCAAAAAATAGTAGGACCATTGCTTTGTAATCTGTGCCATTGTTTTCTTTAAATTTATGATGGGGTTGGGATTACTTTTTCTAAAGTATGTGATTAACTCTGCCCAAGATCTATAAAACTATCATTCTACATCAGACCATATCGCTTAGAGGATACGTGTCTTCCTGTAGAACTTGAAAGATATTCATCACTTTACAAAAGTATCTCAATCCTCAAATATCCTCCTCCTAAACTATTTTCTTCTTCTAAATTCAACTGCCGGTGGAAATTGCATGTTGCTCCTCATCAATACGTGGGTTCTTATTCAGTTGTGCGTATCTCCGCTGATGATGATGCAAAATAGCAACGTATTTCTTTCGCTCTTCCAGAATCAGTGTTATGTCGACAAATCGGTTGGTATTGCCATATATCTTTCTGATTCTGTAATGAAGACTATCGTTATTCTTCTTTGTAATGCTTTTATAGTCTAAAGCCGCGCGCTAATGATTTATGAATAGACTTTCGGCTTCGAAAAACCAGGAATATGAGATGCTTCATAATCGAGATTTGGCCCATCGGACAACACTTGGCAAACTAAAGCGCGCTGTACGATGCGGTTGCACTAATATCACTATAAAAGTAATATGAAATCGAGCTGCCGATGCGGAAAAGGCTCGCCGTTCTCTCTAGAGTTAGAGGAATAGAAGGGCGTACCGCTGGTAAAGAAGCACCCGCGCATTCCTGTAACTCGATACCAAAAGGTAGCTTGAAATAGGGTTTTCTGTCGGCTACTGTGATAAAGTGTTTCATTATGAGTAATGAGTAAGCCCGAATGACGATAACGATCGTACCTACTACTACCCTGTGATAGGCAGTCCATGTGGTTGGTAGCAGTGGCGAGACTGCATACGCTGGCTTCTATACCTATCAGCGCAGGCCAGAAAGCAAGTCTACGTAAAAGTGATCCGTTCAGTACAAAACCTAAAATGCCCATACCGCCACCCTTTGTTGTTGCTTGTGGGCAGCAAGAGGAATATATATAATAAGGTGGAACGACATATACATACCTCCAGCCACCCTACTGCCAACACTCCAGGCCTTCTCGTTAGCTACAATATACATTATATAAAGGAACAATAAGTAGGATAACATCCATATTAGCATCAGGAAGATATATTGTAGTTTACACGCATCACCCACGCTACTGCCAAAGCCTATAAAGCGTTCCGCCAATAACGCTACCCAAAATTCAATGCCATATCTGTCCACCAGCAGCTGACCAGTAGTAGCTACCAAAGCCGCAAATCTAAATACAATCAGTGAAGGCATCGTTTAGCAAACTCTCGCTTTCTATGATGGTTGAAATGCGTTTAGGCACCTTTACAAAACTTCACCCGTGGTGGGGCACTCACCGCATCCGATAGAGCCTATCACTTTAGAAACCTAACGCCAATGAAAACCAAGAATTCATAATATTTCCGCCGCAGCAGCCGTAATAAAAACTACAATGAGACAAAGCTAAAGATAATGCGGCGCCACTTCCCGCATCTCTTTTCAGTGATGGCGACATCGGCATACGAAGAGGCCGTGTAAAGAAAGAAATGTATTAAGTACCAAATCAGGATTCAGTGTAATGGTTGGGACGAAGCTGGGAATAAAAGCTAATTGCCATATCCTCCTAACACCAGGCGCGGGTACGCTACCTAGAGCCGGTTTACGCAAAACATTATCGGTAGCATACAGCCACCATCAAAAGTAATAAGTAGGAAATAGTTTTACCATGGTACAGTAATTGTGAACACTACAAAATGGTAATACATGCGCGTCATAATTGATAAGTGTGTGTGTATCTGCACTAATAAAATTAATTATTAGAAAGGACTTATTATTGGCGCTGGGCGCTACCGGAAAAAGATTTATTAGCTAAGCTGTTGAAAACGACACTTATGGCGAGGTGCCATTGCCTTGCTTCGTACGTAAGCCTATGGGCATCAGTCACCCCAAGCTACACGCTCACGTGGTTGATTTTGTTGATACCCCTGAGGCGTGGTCAGATTTCCCTGCGACGATCGCTGGCTTTGCCACGGGAACTACCTTAGCCGTGGCGGGTGGCAAGATGCTCAATGGCGGTGATTAGATATATGACTATCGTACGCGCTTTTGCTGAGCACGCATTGTGCAAGAACGGGTACCCGCAACTTCGTGGTGCTCGGCGGCAAGGGCTAAAGCGCAGTCTGAGCTCTTCTACAACCGTATGAAGGGGCTTTACTGAAGAGGCGGTTAAAACAGCTCGCGCATCTCTTTCAGCTCTCAGTTTTGGTAGCGCAAAGGGTCGGATAGAAAGAGGGGAACGATTCGGACTAAAAATGATTGTGCTGCTCAACAAGATAGGACTCTTCAAGCAGGTATCGCTTCTATGCCAACGAACGTTTTGGCTCAGAGAGACGCTGGCAGAAGTAGCCACATACCGAGTACCTACTTTTATCCTTGATGAAATCTTTTGTAATGATCGCTTGAATACTGACCTCTGATTACGGATTACGGACTTGTGTATGTAAATAGAGTGTACTTTTTGCCTTCGCTAATGAGAAATATGAGAACAATCCGAAACTTGTATAGGAATGATTTTGGGACATTCTCCTTATATGCCCAAGAAGAAAAGGACGTTCTTCTAGCGCAGATAAAGCAACCTTATTGCTCATCGACGATACCACTTACAGGAGAGGGAAATCCCTTTCAGTAATTTTGCACACACCGATGGGTGACAAAAATTTAAATATCCAGAAAAAGGGTATTATAAAAGAAAAGATTCAAAGGCGAAATGAGTAATTGTAATACTCACGATAGATGAAAAAGGATTCTTTCTATAAAAGAAATAAGGGAGGAGTAATCCTCTCCCACCTACAAGAAAGAAAGCTTGTAGGGTATTTGACGTTCCTCAGCTCTTTCCCTGCCCTACAAGGAGATAAGCCTGTAAAGCATTACCATTGGCTATCCTATTGCATTCAGAATCTTAACTGACTTGTATATGTAGAAAATAAATTGTAATTTATTTTCTTAGAAAATATTATAGAAAGTAAAGTAAAATTCTATATCTTATAGCTATTATTTTTAGTTCTTTTTCAGGTGCTAGCACAAGAAGAGGATATTCACTTTGTGCAATGATACACCCTTATTACTTACAAATATAGATGCCATTACAGGAAAAACAAAGGAAATACCTTTTCAATATGTAGAACCAATGGGTGATATATCAATATCCTGAAGAAGCCTTAGAGATTGAGAGTGGAAGTAATGGTAACCCTCAGGATGATAGATAAAGAAGGTTTCTATCTATCTATAAAGAAGTTAAAGGACGCAATCTCTTAGAAGAAGAAGCCTGTAGGATATTTGACGGATTCCCTCAGCTCTCTCCTGCCTTACTAAGAGGCGAAGCCTGTAAATATTGTCTATAACTATCCTGTCATATTTAGAATTATTCAATAGAAGTGAAAAGTAAAGAGATATATCACTTGTCATTAATCATTAATCATTGATCATTAACAATGAGTCATCTCAAGCAATTAGAAGCGGAAGGAGGTATTTATATCGCGCATGCAGTAGCCGCGCAGTTTGAGCGTCCTGCCCTCCTGTAGTGAGCAGGAAGGACTCTATTACTTGTGCGTTACGCGATCAAGGCCTTTGCCCCTATGAAAATTCCTTTTCCTTTGGTACATATCGACACAGGTCACAACTTCCTAAGCCATTGCCTACGCGATGCCTTATTGTAGCGCATTGGGGCGGAGCTATTGTTCTGCCAAGTGGAGGATACGATCGTTGAAGGGTGACAAAGCCTAATGTGTGGTTGCCTCTCTGCAGCTGGCTGACTATACCCTTTTGGATATATTGAGGAGTTTCTTTGATGCCTGTATAGGGTGCCCGCTGTGAGGAAAAAGCACGTGCTAGGAGCGTTTTTCTCGGCGCGGAAAAAGTTCAGTCAGTGGGATCACGGTTGCAACGTCCAAACTATGGGGATGATATCTATAACGGGCGTGTATCCACAAGGGGGGGAGGGTATTGTGCGTGTGTTTCCTTTCAACTTGGACAGAATTGGATAATATGGAGCTATTGAGCGAGGAAAATATATGCTTACCATCATCTATTTTGCTGCCCATGATCGCGAGGTGATTGAGCACGAAGGTCGTCGATAGCCATATCCTTTTGTCAAATAGATAGAAAATGATAAAATTGTAATAAGCGGTGCGCTATGTCGTACCGTATGGGCGATATGACCTGTTACCGCCGCCTGTGGGTGATGCTGCGCTACTCTTGAGGTGAGTGAAAGCTGGCGGCCTCCATCTCCAACGTGGAGAACCACGCTCGATGACCGTGTCACCAGGCGGCGCTATATGGAAGAATGAAAAAGGCTATTTTTGATTCTTCTTTCCTCGGCAAACTATACTCTTCCTTGCCTGAAAACTTGGCATGGTTTGGCTATCTATAAAATTATAGTAGTATACAATATAAAATTAATAACAATTGACGACGAGCGGATTTATTATGTAATTCTTGGCGCAATGGCAGTAAGTTGGCTGGTGAGCAACCCGCCCTACGAAACAGGGCCAGATATTATTCAGTGCATTTTGCGCAATGGGATGAGTGGGGCGGAAATTGCCCAAAAGATGCTTGAACCATGGCATCCATGATGTAGTAATTTCCGCTCCAGGAAGGCTCACTGATCACTATAATCTGTGGATGCAAGACAGTGAACCTGGTGAGGCAGTATATAACCAACGCTGGCAATGTGCGCTGCCGCTGCGGTAGCAGCTCATGAGGTGGTGTGGGCATGCGGTGCAACATGCTCAAAACTTATTCTTCGCTCACTACGTTCCCAAACTGGTTCCTGCAGTGAATGTTTCCTCCAATCTTTCAATGGCTTATTTGGGAGGATTCCTTTTGAGGCCACCTGCTGCCAAGGTAGGTTTTGGATATTGGGTAGCTTTGATAGGGGTGATTCTTTGCTTTCTCACTGACTTTGCTTTCATTACCCTACCTGTGGAGTATGATGCAACAATCAATGCTTTGGCTTGGCAAGAATAATATCATCTCCCAACAGGGTATGCAGAGACAGAGGACTCTCGCTTAGAGTGGGCATCGTACTTATGTAGTGTGCTTTGGGTTCCTCTTTACAACTTCTTTACTGGTTGTATGAACTTATGGGAAGCAATAGAGAATATAATAGTTATTGATGGTTAGTGAATAATCACTAACCACTAATTAATAATCATTAACTTATTAAATCATTAGTATTGAAGAAATTCGGAATAATTTCTTTTTTCTTTGGCGGGGCCTTGTGTGCTATAGAGGGAGAGGAATAATATGGCTATGCGTATAGCAGAAAAAATTGTAAAAATCACTACTGCTCTTGATATTCTTATACCTTCAGGGGAGTTTCAAAAGGCCAATCAGTCGTATGGATTCTTTTACAGGATAAGGGGATGAAAGCATTGAAGACTCAAAATTATCTCAGACCTTTGGCATACCTACTATAACGGATATTCATGAGATAAAAAGATGCAGAAATAGCGGCGGAGTATGTCGTGCTACGAATTCCCTGCTTTTTGGTTCGACAGACAGACTTAGTTGTAGCTGCGGCAAAAACAGGAAAAGAGTCAATCTCAAAAAAGGGCAGTTCATGAATTCTGAGGTATGAAGCATGCCGTACAGAAAGTGAGATGATGGTAATGAGCAAGTCTGGTTACAGGCAGAAGTGCATGTTTGGCTATCTGGGATATGATTGTCTCGAGGAATTCCTACTGACAGTATGCTTGTGGTCTTAGATGATACTCATTCACTCCAGCAGCAGCTAACCAAAGAAAGCTCTAGGTAACAGGGTAGACCAGATATGATTGAAACTATCGCGCGAGCAGGTAGTGAACAATGTAGATGGAATCTTGTGGAAACACATTTCAGTCAGCCAATGCCAAGAGTGATGGGGCGAATATGCTACATCTCGACCTGCTGGAGGGACTTCTTACCCGCCTTATTACGAAAAACCATTAACGTTCAAAAAGTCTAATTCTTTCAACCGCCGAGACGAGGTTACTCAATGTCTATGATTTGATTGCTATCCATACTTTACAAAGGAAAAAATTTGGTATAGGTGATTACCAAGAAAGTTTTCTATACAAGGTATTGCCAAGGTACTATCGCATACAATATCTTCAGGATAGTATTGGGAAGGGTGTCGATGAACCTTCGGGGGACCTCTCTTTTAACTCGCTCTTACAGCTTGAAGCCAACAATGGGATCCCGCGTGAAACCGCTGATCAATGCAGACTATTGTCATCTGTGATATATTGCTTTCTCGCACGGAATGCTGAAGAAGAATTTCTTAAGTTTGTTCGTCCAGCTTGCCGTGATCCTACCGATAGGTATTCACAGACCATAGCATGAGAGGAGGTGAGGGTGTATAACTTACCCTCTGTTGTGCCATAAAGTCCTTGGGCAATATAGAGAATGACCCAAGAAAGGGTTTGGACTTCTACTTTAAGCTTTACATTATAGAGGCTTGCTTGTGAGTCCTTGGCTTATGTATTCACTGTGGCCGTGATGGGATCCTCCTACACAGAAAATCTCTCGTCAGGGAATTTGCCTTCAGTGGGTCTTCCTGTAAGAGTGGGGTGGAGGCATTGTGTGGCCATGCCTGGTCACTACCATGAAGCCTCTGGAGTCACGCCTGAATGAAAAAGTATATTCCTACCGGGGGTAAAATTCTTGGAAGGGGTTCACTATGCGAATTTTAATATCCGTCTTTTAGAGCAAGGTAAAGTCGCTGTGAGCGGAGGTATCACGACCGGTGAGGTGAAGGTGGGCGCACTGAGTGAAAATTAAAAAGGTGAAAAATTAGAATATCATTTTCTGCTCTTCTCTTTAAAGTGGTCTACAAGGACTGAATTACAGAGCCAGAATCTGTCATGTACCATTACACACCATAGACCATTAGCACATGCGGGGCAAGGGGTACGACTTTTGAAATACGCAATAAAAAGCAACCTTTTACATTGCTTTTAAAATAACTTTAAACTATAATAATATAACCAATTCAAAAAATACAAGTTGAAAGAAGAAGTTGGTCTACAAGAGATCGAACCTTGAATAACAGAACCGTCTGCTGTGTTACCACAATACACCATGAACCATCTCAATTGCGGTGCAAAGGTGCAACTTTTTTTCAAACCTGCAAGTGTTTGTATATTAAAAAAATAAAATTTTTCTCTTTTATTGGTGAATTGATAAAAAGTATTGACAATAGATTTTTTAAAAGATAAAAATGGATTTACAAAGGACTTTCATAAGTATAATAATCTCATTGGGATGAAATTTGATGATGGGTCACCACCTAGACACCTTTTTTTTCAGATAGTAGGAGCTTTCTTTGCTTCTATTTTCTCCTTCGCCTGAGAAGACAGCTCTTTTATATACCAACTTTATTTCAATGTCTCAGTGCCTTTACATATTATTTTATATTTCCAGTGTCAATTTACTAAGAAGATTGCTCTGTCACTCCAAAGACCATACACCAATTCTCAAGTATTAAACTTGTATGGCAGTGGGGTGGTGAGGGCTTTGGCCCTATACTCTCAGATAGCTTTTGGTTCAATGCCACCGAGACGGAGGTATGCTATGGCAATGCTTTTCATCAGCCATATTTTTTGGTTAGGGCTTAAGTGGACGAACAACCTCCAGAGACAGTGGTTGCTACTCATAGCTCTTGTGGGACTCTCCTTCGGGGGGTACACACTTTATGGCACCATACTATTATTCCGGCCATCGGATGCTCTACTTTTTTAAATCTCATTTTGAAGAATATCAAGAAGAACTATCTTGTGTGATTTCTATCTATATTGCTACTGATATTCAAGCTGATACTTCCATATACTTTGGCGTTGTTCTAATTTACACAAGAGTGTTTTTGTCAATGAACTGCATGCCTTTTAACTCTGGAACTATTTTATGCAGAGTCTCTATTATAGCAGCTTTGTTTGTATTTCATCGATGGCAAGCACAGAAGCACCAAAAGCGTCTCTCACAGACCGCTACTCTCTGTCTGCTCTTTGTTTTCGTAGGTCCTCTTGGCTGATGATCCCAATACGTGCAAAGCACGCAGGGAGCAGTTATCAATGAGGACATACCCCACCGATGTCGCATTGCTGGCATTTACCACAGCCTTGGAACAATACCACAAGACTTTATCTTTTCAGAGGACCTATGTACCTCGAGATGCTTTTTGCGCGCCTACAGGGGATGACGAGGCTGATGGATGGCCTAAATACGAAAGAGACTACCAAAGAATAAGTGCATTATCGTCAACGAACATGGCGGATGCTGGATGCTCCCAATCCGGCGCATGTGGAACTGTTGCCCCCGCATGTGGAGTCTGCGAACATGCTGCTAATCATAGTGCTACCACCTTCCGCTTCAGTGCCACATCAATCCCGAACGAAATGATGCAGGCAGACACAGCAGCCTCGGGAATCAAGCCTCTGCTATGAGAACCTGAAATGCCGCTGGGGATTACGAACAATATGCATACCTCCGCACCGAGGACGAGCGCAGAACTGGCAGTAGAGAAGCCATCCTTCTGGGACAACCTCTCTTTTATGTCCAGCTACCAGTCTCAGCTCATGTGCCTTACGCCATCTGCAAGCTAGGGAACTAGTAGGTCGCCAAGATGAGGTACACTGAGAAAGATCTATAACAATCATGGCAACTGGTTTCTGGTATTTTCTTTCATAGATGATTGGCATACAGGCTGTCCTCAAGAGCACCTCCTTCCGATGCAAGGGACAACTCGAGGTCTACAATACTTTATTTCTTCCTACCTTTCCTTTTGCGTTGGTGGGATGTTCTTCCAGTTATCTTCTAGTAAGCGCCAGTGGTGGGTCCTTCCTCTTCTCTATACAGGATTGGCTACTAAAGTATACCTGAACGAACGTCCTTTTGACCTCGAGGAGAGATTATGCCTGGTAGGTCTCTTTCTTTGCAGCTTTGCGATGGGGATGGGGAGATATACTGTTTATATGTATTTTTGGAGGAAAAAACTCTCTTTCAAGTTCACAGTTTAGCACCTGCAATTGGAGTATGCACCCTTGCGTCTACCTGCTCGAATGCTTGCATGAGGAATTGGGATGATCTGATCGCTCTAACCATATACAGCACGCCTTGGCAAAAGAGCTATTTGGATTCTGTCTCCAAGGACAATGGATACTGATTTTTCTCCATAGGGGACAATGATACCTTTGGCATGTGGTATATAGCAGGAGAGTGGAGCATTATCGTACCGATGTCAGGGTGATATACCTCTCTTCTGGGTGCACGATTGGTATATAGACGCAGATGAGTGTAAGGCCTATACCATGATCCTATTCCTTCTAGCTTGTTCTGTAGTCAATATACCTATGGCGTACGCGATGCAGATCTATTTCGATCAGAAAACTATAAGATATGGAATATAAAAGGGACTTTATGAAGTGGGGTAAGCAGTGATGATCCAGTACCAAGCTGGAGATGGGGCGTGAGGGCTCTTACTCAGTTTTATTCAGCTATCCTACTAGGATTCGTATTCCTGTCAATAGGAAAATGTTTCTCAAAGGTGGTGTCATAAACCGAGAGATGCTATAAGATTGCGGATTGTATCGATATCAAATTGCCTTTTGGTATGGGTAAAAACCGCCTGATGATGCTGATGTCATTGCCAATAAATGATTCGGGAAGCGCCTATCTCTACTTCACTGAGGTAAGCATAGTGACGACGAATATATTTGGATGCGTGATTACCTACAGCTCGACGGATTGGCTTATAAGTTGGTACCTATCAGATCTATTGATAGGGACAATCCTTAGATAGGGCGTATGAACTCCGACCTGATGTATAAGATTGTAAAAGAGCTGGGATTAGGCAAGGTGGATGATCTACATGTCTATCACGATCCCGAGACACGTCCAGTGCATTATCTTCCGTGAGCATGCCTGCATACTAAAAGCCCTTATCAATGAAGGAAAATACAGAAGCAGGATATCCTGATCTGGCCGCAAGCGTATTCCAGTAAGCCACTTCGGGTATTACTTCACAGTAGAACCTTTTATCACAGGATATTATCAGGTGAAGAAAAACGAAAGCCCGCAAACTATTCCTTGAGGGTAGCCAAGAAATGCCAAGAGAATATAGAGTACTATCTCACCCTTTTCGGCAGGCGATTTTATCAACCTGTGTGAGGATGTGCCGAGACTTAAGGTGCTATGATGCTGCTCGATTTTAGCGAGATAAGTCTTTCTATGACCAGCTAGTATATATATGAGCAGTATGCAGATCGCCTTCAGGATAAAGGCAGTTTCCTTTGGACTTTCTTTCTCGAGGGATATCAAGTCAGCGAAAGCAACCTAAGGACTCAAACTCACACAAACTCTGATAGTACAACTCTCAGGATACTGCAAAATAAGTAGTAACTTACTTTGGAGGACATACTCAATAGCTATGCTTTTCTTTGTAAAAAGTAGTAGCTTTTTCACGTAGTACTGTAACAGTAGGATTTTAGGAAGAGAGGAGTCTATTTGAAAAATAATTTAGTATCTTTTGCAGTATAGACAGGTGAGAAATAGCTCCAGTTGGTGGGGCGCAACCACTCCCAAGGTTGAGGCTGCGGGTTCGAAACCCGTTTGCTCAGTAAATTATATTTTTCTTTTGAAAGAGTATAGTTATTTCTCCATTGTTCTATAGTTGTTCCTCTAATATTCAGAGAATCAGGTGTATGGACAAGATAATCCACACAACACTGAGCCCTCATCTGTCAATACAATTTTGAAAAGGGAAAATAAAAACCTACCCATTCTATAATGGGTATTATAGTGAGACTTTGCATTTCAACAAGTGAGGTTGCTCACTCATATAGATAATGGTCTGCACCAGAACTATCCTATAATCGGCAGGGCAAACTAACCATATACACTGAAAGGGATGATTATTTTCACTTACCTCCCTGACAATACTGTAAAACAGGAAATGGAAAAGTGATTTTGCGGGTGCCACATCTGTACGTCTACTAATGACAAAGGAAACTTACATATCCGAAGAGTAGAGGAGATGGAAACTATAAATATTTGTGTATGAGTATGATAGTCAGGGAGAGATTGTTGGTTAAAAAGTATGATTTTGTATATAGAAAGCATTAAAAGAAAACTGAACAGGATATGGGTCGTCTGTCAGAGCGATCATCTTATGGAAATTATATGAGTATGATACGCCAGGGAGTCTCAAAATATACTGAATATGACAGAAACGTGATATTGGGAAAATAGATATTTATAAAAAGGGCTTCTTGAGAGACACAGGTATAGAGCAAAGATAGATTATTTGCAGAAATCTATTTTACCTATGATAATGGAAAAAGAGCAAGAAGCGGTATATAATCAGAAAGGAGCATCGCTCTGGCAACGTACAGACCACCGCGCTTGACAAGCAAGGAGAGTAATCCTCAAAACAGAAGAATATGAGTGCACTCTGATACAATCAAAGCAGAGGGTATAAAAACTATAGAAGAACGAGAGATAGAGTATTATCCGTAAAACTATAGTATATGAAATGCTTTTCCTTATTTTTGTTGTTTTTTAGTAATCTCTGCAAGGATTCTCTACTAACACTCCTTAGTATCATAGTCGAATAAGATTTTTAAGAAAAGTAAGTCTTTTATTTCAAAAATAATTAGTATCTTTGCCCTCAATCATTAGCAATTCCAATGAATATACTTAGTAACATTATTGCACAAACACACTCTTTTTCCCCTTAAGCCGTACTCACAAGAGATATGGGGGCAAGATATATATTATTAATACAATAGCTATGTTTTTTCTTTTTGAAAAATGTAGCTCTTTTTATAATAAATAATAATATAGAATAATAAAGATTTTGTCTCACATAAGAAATTTGAAAATATAGATAAAGAAATGAGAAAATTGAACAAGAAAGACAAAAATAATGGTTTTAATCTTTTTACAATTTCTTCTTATAACACATATTTAGAGAATTTTCATAGTGATGTGATTGCTCTTTTGCTCAGTTCTAAAAGAGCGACATCTTCAACAAGAAAGATTTTTCAAATTATTTTTATCTTTTTGAGGGAAAAATATGGTGCTGTATTGATGAAAAATAATTATCAAAAACTATCAAGTCTTAAGAGAAAAGGGTAAAATAGATATTTGGATAAAAGATGAAATATCTAAAAGATGTATCATTATAGAAAATAAAAATTAATGATGCTATAGATATGCCTAATCAGATAGAAAAGATACTATGATTATGTTTCTGAAAAAGGATATTTAGTGGATGGTATTATCTATTTAACATTAAAAGGAAACAAAAATGCTCCAAAAGTAGGAAGAAAAGAAATAGATGACAAATAACTGATATTGTTGCCTTTGTACAAGATATCTTTGTAATGGTTGGCTTTTTAATTGTTATATAGAAGCAAAAAGAAAAGAAAAGATGATGATAGTTCTACTTTTATTTATCAATATATAAAACTTATTAAACACTTGTCATTAGTTGTTATGAATAATGAATTGAAAAAGGATTTCTATGAAGTTGTAAGTACGAACAGAATAGAGAGAAAGCACGGGTAATAGTAACTCTTCTAAACGAATTAGAAACATATAGAATGGATTTGTTCATGGAGAAAATAGGAAAAAGATTATGCCCCTTTTACAAAGATATATCGCTATAAACCTTATCATCAACTCTTTGAGGGATATGAAGAAAAAGGAATTGTTTACAAATTAGATGTACACTTTTTATAAAGATAAATCTTGTTTAGACTTTTGATGTCCTAATATAGAAGATGATGAATGCACACAACATATCTCTGATAAACTATTAAAAATGCAACTACTTGAGGAGTTTACATTAGGTGGATTTGGAGGAGGAATGTATAAATGGTTCTACAATAGAAGACTATCATAATATAAGAGAAATAGACGAAGCTGTATATATCTTCGTGCATAACTTTTCGTAAAAACTTAGAGAAACACACAACTCATAATTAGAACAAAGAAAAATGCCAAAAAGAAACGACCTACATTGTGTTCTGCCTCATGGGATCGAGGACCCTATTATCATCGGACAAGCCTGCGAGTTTGACTACTCAGGCTCGCAATCATTGCGCTCTTTGCGCGAAGACGGTATCAAAACCATCCTTATCAACTCCAACCCCTGCTACCATTATGACCCGACCCGTCTATGGCAGATGTGGTCTATCTAAAACCTCCTCACCACTAAATCATTGGTGGAAATTCTAAAAGCACACCCCGAAATAGATGCCGTACTCCCTACTATGAGGGCGGACAAACAGCTAACCTCTGTATTGAGGCTGATGAGAAAGGGTATCTGGAAAGACTTTGGGGTAGAAATCATTGGGGGTAGATATCGATGCGATACAAATCACTGAAGACCGAGAGAAATTCCGCGTGTTGCTTGATGAAATCGGTATCCTATGGCACCATCTGAAACGGCTACTTCTTTCCTCAAAGGAAAAAGAAATCGCACAACGCTTTGGTTTTCCACTCGTAATACGTCCGAATCCTTTACTTTAGGCACTGGAGCTTCTATCGTCTATAAAAAGAGGATTTTGATATGCTCCTCAATCGTGGTTTTGGAAGCCTCGCCTATCCACGAGGTGCTTATCGATAAGGCGCTTTAGGCTGGAAGGAGTATGAGCTTGAGCTTTTTGCGCGACAAGAACGACAATGTGGCGATTATCTGTACCATTGAAAATATGGACCCTATGGGTAGTCCACACTGGGGATTCTATGCAGTAGCCCCTGCAATGACTCTCCCATCTGACCGCACTTTCCAACGTATGCGCGATATGGCTATTAAGATGATGCGTAGTATAGGCGATTTTGCGGGTGGTTGCAATGTGCAGTTTGCCATGTCGCCTGATGAAAAGGAAGATATTATCGCTATTGAAATCAATCCACGTGTATCGCGTTCTTCGGCTTTGGCTTCTAAGGCTACATGGCTATCCTATTGCAAGATTGCCACCAAACTTGCATCGTGGCTACCATTTAGACGAATTGCAAAAACCAAATCACCAAATCCACTTCGGCTTTCTTTGAGCCTACGCTGACATTATGTGATTGTGAAAAATACTGTTGGAACTTCGACAAGTTCGAAGGCTCTGACCGTACTATGGGCTTGCAAATGAAGTCGGTAGGTGAGGTAATGGGTATAGGGCGTTCTTTCCAAGAGGCATTGCAAAAAGCGACCCAATCACTCGAAATCAAACGCAATGGTTTTGGGAGCCGATGGCAAAGGCTATAAGAATCATGAACAGATTATTGAGAAACTAAATCTACCGAGCTGGGATAGGGTATTCGTGATATATGATGCGGTACAGATGGGTATTCCGCTGAGTCGTATCCACGAAATCACCAAGATAGATATGTGGTTCCTCAAGCAATACGAAGAACTCTGTGCCCTTTGAAAAAGAAATATCCAACTATAAGATAGATACGCTACCCTAAGCAGCTCCTTTTGAAGCCAAACAAAAAGGATTTGCTGACAGACAAATTGCTTATATGTCTTGGCTGTTGGGAGAGCGAGGTACATAAGAAGCGTGAAGAACTCCAACATACGTCGCGTGTTTAAATTGGTAGATACTTGTGCTGCTGGAGTTTAAGGCGCAAACCTCTTATTATTATTCTACTTTTGAGGCACTCTATCCGCACCGCTGACGGCAAGGAATACGCAGCTAACGACAGTGTAGTAACTGACCGCAAAAAGGTGGTAGTATCTAGGTTCAGGTCCTAATCGCATAGGACAGGGTATTGAGTTCGACTACTGCTGTGTGCACGGGGTATTGGCTGCCGAAGAGTGCGGTTATGAAACCATAATGATCAACTGCAACCCTGAGACCGTTTCTACCGACTTTGATACGGCTAACAAACTCTATTTTGAGCCTGTATTCTGGGAATATATCTATGATATTATTCAACACGAAAAGCCCGAAGGGGTCATTGTACAGCTCGGCGGACAAACAGCCTTGAAGTTAGCCGAGAAATTAGATAAATACGGCATCAAAATCATAGGTACTAGCTTCCAGTCGCTTGACTTAGCAGAAGATAGAGGTAGTTTTTCAACGCTGCTGAAAGAGAATAACATTCCTTATCCGCGCTTTGGGGATTGCTGAAACGGCTGATGAGAGCGCTCAAACTCGCTCGATGAACTTGACTTCCCGCTACTCGTGCGTCCTTCATATGTATTGGAGGGCAAGAGCGAAGATTGTGATTAACAAAGAAGAGTTGGAAGCCCACGTGGTAGACCTCTTGCGCAAGATACCTCAATAACAAACCCCTACTCGACCACTATCTCTGACGGCGCCTAGAGCCGAAGCCGATGCAATATGATATGAGAATGTATATCATTGGTATTATGGAGCATAGAGGCCTTGCGGTATTCACTCAGGCGACAGTAACGCTACCTTGCCACTGTTCAACTTGGGTGAGTTTGGGATCCAACAGATCAAAGACTACATCCCCAGAAGATAGCCTTGGCACTCAACACCGTGGGGCTTTATCAATGTACAATTTGCTGTAAAAGATGATGTAGTGTATATCATCGAGGCTGAATCCCACGTGCTTCGCGTACGGTACCGTTTATCTCCAAGGCCTACCAAGAGCTGTATGTGAACTATGCTACCAAGGTAATGCTTAAGCGATAAGAAACTCACTGATTTTCATTTCAATCCACACTTAGAGGGCTTTGCTATCAAGCAACCCGTGTTCTCATTCAACAAATTCCCGAATGTAGATAAGAAGCTGGGTCCTGAAATGAAATCTACCGGCGAAAGCATTTTGTTTATAGATAGCCTCAAGGACGATGCTTTCTACGATATTTATACAAGGAGGAAGATGTATCTTTCAAAATAAAGAACAAAAGAGCAGGCGAGGCTTGCTCTTTTGTAGTTGTATATTTGCAAATCAAAAGAGAATAAAAATGAATTCAATGAGGATTAGAGCAACACCAAAACGAACTATACTATTCAATCGTTCAAGGAAAAGAAAAATGAAATAGAAATAGAAATAATAGATAGGATAAATATTCCTAAAGCTGTAGAATTACCTGAACAATTAAAAATTTTTGAGAGATACTCTTTCTGATATTATAAATGAATTTCAAATTACAAATGCTTGTGTTAGAGTAACGAATCTATCGCTCAAACAAAAGATATTAAAAGAACTTTATATAGAGGAGTTATTCAGAATTATTTGCAAGTTCTACTAGAAAGATACTATATAGGACAAGTATCTAGTATTAGCTCAAAAACTTAATATAAAAAGAGATGATTTTAAGAAAATATGTAGATAACAAAACTTACTTTTTAGATATAGAAAAATTGGGATAAATATAAAAGAAGAAAGAGAAAGTATAATGTCGGCAATTAGTGCCTTAGAAATTTAGAATTATGTCTATAGGATTACAAACAGCAGAATTAAATTTTGATATAATAGGAGAAATAGGACAGGAAGGATTCACAAGTAGCTCATGACAAACAATTAGATGCAGAAATAGTAATAAAAGAATTGAAAAGACAAAATTTACTAATAGCAATGAATATTATGAAGAATCACTATTTATCTTCCCATAATAATGTTGTCAAGGTGAGTCTGCTTGCTCGACGATGATTATATCTATATAGCGATGCCATATTATAAAAATGGTTCTCTTTAAGAGTCTTATTACAAATAGGAATTTATCTATTAGAGAAATTATACGCTATTCTATACAATTTCTATCAGGTCTACATCATATTCATTCTAAAAAGATTGATTCATTTTGATATAAAACCAGATAATATCATGATTTCTGATAGTAATGAAGCTTTGTTGTCTTGATTTTTGGTTTAGCTAAGGCAATGAATGATTTCGGTTTAGCTAATCCTACTTCTACCGAACCAAATAGCTCCTGAAGCTTTTTCAAAAGTACAGAAAAAGACATTACATTATGATATATATTTGTCAGGTATAACATTATATAGATTTATTGAATGGTGAAAAACATTTTTGAAAATCAATTATCTAAGTATAATAATATGAAAGCTTCAAGAATGATGTTATATCAGGTAAATTCCCTAATAGAAAAGATTATTTAGCTCATATACCTATAAAATTACAAAAATAGTTAATAAAGCTATAGATATGAGATATTTCTAAGAGATATAATAATGTGTTAGAGTAATGAATGACTTAGGAGATGTTGATGAGAATTTAGATTGGGTATATTCTGAAAAGAATGGCTATGCAATAAAGGAAATCATACATATAAAATAGTTATAAATGAAGACAATCCTAAAAGCAATTAGTATTGATACAACATTAATAATATCACTGGATAGAAACAAAAGAGAGAGTACCTTTAAAAACCTCAATGAAAAAGATATTTCTTCTAAAAATTAAGGGGAGTCTTTAAGAGTTATGAAAAATAGGACTATAAAAATATAATAAAAAGGTTTGAAGAGATGGAGAACACTATTCAAAAACTATTTTTACCTAAAAATGACTTAAATGACGAAAAATATAAAAATAATAAGAGAAGGAGAATACTTAAAAATAATAAAAATAATACTTTTATTCACTTAATAATAGATAAATATGAATGTAGATGTCAACAAAAGAACAAACAACATTTAAAAGACTTTTTAGAGTCAGAACGATTAGAGTTTTCAAAAGAGTTTAAAGCTCAAGTGTCGCTATAATAATAGTTGCAGTTTAAATAATGTTATGGTTACAATAGATGAAGATTTTAATGTAACTATTGATGAGAGATTTATCCTATTCATAGCTATATTTATACACTTGAAAATAATACATTAGAAATTACTAAGAATGAAGATATTGTTGAAGTGTTTATAGATCATAGCTATCATAAACATAAGTTAGTCCAGATCTCTTAGAAGATAAAAAGAAAGTTCATATAACAAAGAATCACCTACCATAAAGCCAATGCTCCGTTTATTCTTATTCCTCCTCCCTTGTCTCGCATTAGCGCAATATCCCTAAAAGCGATGGATTTTTAGAAAGCTCTATCAGGGGAAATTAGACAGTGCTCGCAGTTATACATCGTACGGGGCTGGACACAAAAAGAAACTTCTGTGGCCTGAAGCTCCTGAAGAAGAACGTACTTGAGAAACGAAAGCTTTCCTCTATCCAAAGGAAAGTGATTGCTTAAAATATTGAAAGATAAAACAGTTTATAAAGAAGAGAATATCCCCTGGGTGATTGATGTTGTAAGTAGTTTCCTTTTCTATACAAAAAGGCAATGAAAGTGCTTACCTTGCATTTTTCAACAGCAACCAAACAACTAACAATGACTAGAGGTGATGAACTTATCTTTGCAGGAATGAGTAAAAGGAAACTAACTAAAAAGCTCATTCGTTATTTGTATCCTAAACTTTCTGCTAAAAACTGTATATGAATTTCTTTATCCTATGGGAGGAGATTTAGAAACAACAAACCGCCACTTATTTTTTATATAAACCGTCTTCTCATAAAATAAGGTATTGCGGAACAACGAAAGGGGAATGACTCTATTCATTTATTGGGTAGAAAGATAAGACAGGGCTATGGCTCACTCTAAACAAAGTTTGCAAAGCTGAGGATACCGTCTCCCGCTATTTTGAGAGGCTCAATCGAGTTTTCCCTCTGTTTTAGAGGTCTCTCTTTCTCAATTTTACTAATTGCTAATTGTATCTGTATGTTTTACAAAAGAATTAGAGGTAGCTCCTGGTTGTGTGGGGCTCTTATTCAAAAAGAATGTTTTTCAGCAAGAACTTCCTGCGGGTATTTATAAGTTTAGCCCATGGGAGAAAGTACAAATCATATCCCTATCGCAGAAACTGAGAAGTACAAGAGTGGTCAATCAGGAGGTATTAACGGCTGATAATATTGCTTTGCGCTTTTCCTTCTATATAGCCTACAAACTGGATAATACCAAGTTGTTTGTAGATAATTTTGGGGTAGGAGCGGATAATTTTGCTATAGCAGAACAACAGATGGTAGCCGTAGCACAGGTGCTATTACGCCAGAAGATTGCGGCTATTCATAGTGAAAAACTAAACGAAAGCCGAGAAGATATCACCAACTTCAAAGAGAGGCTTTCTGCAATGAAGTCGCTGCTTTGGGGACTCAAGATCATAAAGGCACAACTAATAGACCTCACGTTTCCTCAGAAGTGTACAAGAGCTCTTCTCTCGTGTCTTGAAAGCAAAATGCAGGCCACCTCCGAACTCGAAAATGCGCGTACAGCAGTAGCCACCGCCCGAGCTCTTAAGAATGCTTCCGAACTGGTAAAAGGAGATGAAAATATTAAGTTTTTGCAATATTTAGAGACGATCACCAAGATAGCCGATAAAGGCAAACATACCTTGTGATAGGGGAAGTACTTATGACAAAAATATAAAAGAAACAACTAAAAACCCTAAATATATAGTATAAATCACTATTTTTGTAGCTTTTTCTAGGGCTTGTGGTAGCCTGCGAAAAATCAGAGACAACAATGGATCCATTATCATGAATAAACGCGAAAGACTAGAGCTTATAAAACACGTAAAAACAACTAATTACAAATAACTATGTTCCGATGGATATGTTCCTATTCTTCTGTAGTAGGGTTACAGGCACAGTCTGTCAAGACCTTTGATCACACTCTGTGCTGATGGGAAAGTACGTCCCTATGTAGTCTACTCTCCCCAGGGGCAGAGCAAGGCGCCTAAGCCATTACTTGTACATGGAGCCATTTCCTCACCTGAGCTCAAGGCTCATCCCGAGGAGTATGTACAGAAATCACCGCTCTTGTCATTGGCCAATACTGCGGATTGTTATGTGCTTTTCCCCTTTGGACAGCAGGGGCTACTTGGTTTGATCATGTCGGGCAGCAGATGGTTATGGACGAAATTGCTCAGGTGAAAAACAATATGCGATTGATCCGAACAGGTTTTTCTCTGGTTTTTCCCGATGGAGGATCAGGGTATATTATTTTTCATGACCCAGCCTGAGCCCTTTGCAGGTTTTATCGCAATGAATGGGAGCTTAAAGGTAGCCAGTATGTTGGGCGAAGAAGCGCTTTCCCCCTGTAATATGAATCAGAAGCCCTTGTATATACTCAATACGACTGAGGATATACTCTATCCTTTGGATCAGATAATTCCTGCGGTGGATTTTCTTAGAGGATAACCCTCATATAGTCTTTAGAACTCCCAAAGGGAATCATTTTTGAGCTATTTACCAGAAGAGCAGACCTTCTTGGTGACTTTTATCAAGGAGAATACACGCAAGCCACTGACACATATTGTATGGGAAACAGCTAATATTAGCAAAATCAATAGCATAGGTTGGTTGCGGCTCTCTGCTCTTTTCGCTGGATCAAGCACCGGCTTCTTGGCATGTTCCTTATCCCAAGGTACATATAGAGAACAATAAGGCTGACTTGGGGCTCGAAAGTATGATTATACTTTATCAGGAAAGGGACTCAAAGTGGCTGGATTCAAAAATGACACAGTAACAGCCAAGCGCTTAGGAGTAAAACAAGGAGATATACTTCTCTCCTTGAGCGTGAGCAGTATCACCTCTCCCATGTCGCCAATGCTGTATATGGCTAAGAAAAAAGCAGGCGACCCCTACTCAGATAAGTGTGTTGCGTGAAGAACACCGCTTACTCTAAAAGGGGAATTTTAATGCTGGATACCCTATCTGCTACTAAAGCAACCAGAAAAGACAGCTAAGATAGAAGCAGAGCTTATAGGAGAAGGGTATATATGCGTACCTCTCGTGTGTCTGACTCACGTAGATAGATGGAATGCAAAGCACCCGTTAAGATCAAAGGAAAAATTAAAAAATTTAAATAAGTGAAACAAATGCCAAAAACTTACGGAAAATTTACACTGTCTCTCACAGGAAAGGACAGTCACAAGGGTGAATATTACCCCAGGACAGGACGCTTTACTATAGCCCCTAAGACCTCGGGCGAGAAAGCAGATGCCTATGTAGAGGCTGACACCCCTATACAATGGGAAGTTTTCAACGATTTTAAAGTACCCGCAGGAGGCAACTGGCCTCGTGTGATGGACTATATGGGGAATGACACTCGCTTTATAGAATGGACAGAACAGCGAAATGGAGAGCTTTTGACTGGAGGCTAATGAGTTCCTGCAACAGTAGATTTCTCTAAAGCAAAGATTGAATATTTATCGGTAGACAATAATGATTATCCTCTTGATATTAAGCTCGGTAACAAGTGGCTGAGGGGGCTTAGTTTGGAAGGAAATCCGCATAAGATAACACTTGAGATGGCAGTTCCTTTGAAGAGTATCTCGTTTCGTATCAGTACTGAAAAAGAAGAATAATACCCCTCGTGTTCTTGCCTAAATTTGAAGCTGCTAAAAGACATTACTACTATCAATATAAGTACACCGGTAGGGGGACAACCGTTTGATGCAGGGAGCTTGTTGCAGTTCAAAAACTCAAGACAGTGAGATTGGATGCGAAATATGTGTAATATGGAGGCTTTTGGGTAAATTAAACCTAGCGGTATTGAGGTGCGTTATTGTCCTGATATGACTGGATTACCCCTTTTGAGTACTCTGGGCAGACCTCAAGTATTGTATTTTCTGGAATGTGAAGAGGTAAGAGGCAAGGTACTGGAGAAAGAACTGAAAGAATTGGAGAAAACGCGAGGGTTGAGTGAATATGCTTCAGTCTCAACTTGCACCCAAAGAGTTGGTTTGCTACAGAGTTCAACATTCCTTTTGCTTCGTGGGAAGGCAAGAACGGCAGAGAGGCAATGAAAGCCTACAAGGAAACCCTAAAAGCAGTAAAAAAAGCTAAAGAGGAAAAAGAAGTTAGGAGCCTATTAGAGGGGCTTATCGCAGTTATCAGCGGTTTGCCTAATATAGAAACTACTGAGCGAGAGGACACTACGAAGCTGTATGTCAGCTAGCAGAAGTAGCGTCTTTGCTATTGAGGAAGAGAAAAATAACGCAGTGGTTTGACCAGGCGAGAGAATTTTAAGAAACTAATGCCTATGATAACTTTTAGCGAACTCGACACCCTGTACTGTTCGCCTTATAAACGAGGAAATAGGAATGTATGACCTGCCTTATTATATAGAACCACTACTTGAAGGCACTACTCTTATAGAGCTGCTCAAACCTTATCTAAATGATGCCATTACCCATAAAAATGCCAGCTGTATAGAGTGTGCTATCATTCTTGCCGCAACATTGGGTGAGGAAAAAGCTGTGCCCCAGTACGAAAACTTGCTTTTTAGAGGATTGGCATCACAGTCACGAGATCTTGTGGATGTGAAATTGAATCCTACGGCAATAGCTCGAATGTTGCTACTTTACAGAAGGCTTTTAACCTCTCCCTGCCTTATATGGAGTATAACCATCATTATTCTTTTCACCGCAAGCTGCTCTATGCCATCTCTAAAGTTAGCCCCCAGAGCAATTTACAAGCATACACAAGCAGTACATTGCAGACTTAAGAAAGGAATCATTTTAAAAATAACAACTCTATGACCTCCGACGAATTTTGCAAAAGAATTTTTATCTTGAAAAACTAAAGTTTTTAAAGTCGTGCTTTGAACACTCCCCAATACCCCAGCGCTGTAAATGCAAAAAATAAAAGAATGGGGCTTAGTAACACTCAGCAAGAGCAACTTAAAGATGTAGTAAACACTCTCTTAACTGATGTGTTTACAGCATTTTATTAGGATTGAGACGGCGAACATTCCATAGGCGACATCCAGCATACTTACAAAATACACGATGAAGAAGGTAATCTTATTTCCGATTGTGGGGAATTGAAGCCAGTGCTTATGAGTACTTTCACGAAGGCAAATATGAAGGCTGTACTTTTGCCCCCGATTCTGAATCACATTAAAAACTTAATATAGAAGCCGTTTAAACTTTTCTATAATAACGTGAGTTCGACTTAAAGCAGCAATTCTTTTCATGTCAATAATATCCTCCTGTAAGTTAATAGAGAGGCTTTTTATCAAAAGAAAAGAATAAGCTATAAGTCCTGATAATAAGTTAGTTGTAAAATTTTCAAAAAGAACGATGCCTTGTGTGTTCTATTTGGCAAATGTTTTTAAGTTCATCATTTACTGTTTCTATCAGAGCTCGTTTTCTGAGGGCAATTTTATCTTGTAAAAAGCATTAAACTATTCTTCATATTTTTTCTTGATTTTAGTGATTAAATGTACTCCATTAACAAGTAATCTTTCGAATAGATCTTTACTGATATATCCTTTGTCTGCATAGAGTTTGCCGAAGATCTCTTATGTAAATCCATTTCGTTCAATGGTTTACGGTCATCAACATTGCCAAGTGTTATTATAAAATCAAGTATCTCACCTCTGTCATTATGATTATATGTAGCTTAAAACCATAGAACCAGCCTAAAGAACATTGACCTTTTGAGCAATTCCTTTAAAGACTTTGTGTTGTTTTTCTCTTTAATATGACAAGATCTTAAAGGCGTTGAGTCAATATATGATATACCTGTACATTTTCTAAACAACAGGTTTTCAAAAATATAGCTAAGTGCATAACTACCTGTAGTTCTGCAAAGTGATTATAGGCGACTGTTTCAGGAAACTCTTTTTCATATGTTTTTGTACATAGTATATATAAAAATGCTTCAGGTTTTTATAACCACCTGAATGAAAGAGTATTAACTATTGTCATACTCACTGTCAGAAAGAATTGATTTACGATTTCTCGTCTTTTTCCATTATCTTGCTTTGATAGTGTGGGCGGATACTACTTTATTAAAAATTCTTGCAAAATTCGTCTATTACAGAGAAAATTTCAGTAATTTTATCACTTGATAACATCAAGGATATAGGTAATTATTTGATTTTCAGATCATAAAGTTACTAAAAATATCCCTTTCTTTGCAAGAAAAAGTAACTTTCTTTACGTCGAACTCACGTTAATATAATGAAGAGATTACCCTACCTACTGATATTATTTCGGTTTTTGTTAGCTCCTACTATTCTGTGGGTGACGTATAAGGCAGAAGAACCCACTGCAAGGCTATGGATCGTAGTTTTTTTATCGTTTTAGGACTGTTGTCGGATATCTTCGATGGGATTATTGCGCGCTATGGGGTCTGCACCGTGACAATGCGACGAATGGATAGCCAAACAGATTTGATATTTCTGGCTGTCATGTGGGCGTGGCTTGTTATCATCTCAATCCCACTTTGATAGCTGCCTATCGGTATGAAATTATTGCCCTTTTTGTAATGGAAGGACTCTGCTATGGGGTGAGTTTTTTGACGATTGCAAAGAAACTTGTACACACGCTTTTTCTTTTTCCAAACTGTGGGGTGTATGTCTTATTAGTAGCTTTATCTCGCTCATCGGCTTTGGTTATGGAGGTTTCCCTTTACTCTTGGCGGTTTAGTTGGGGACTTTTTCTCGCACTGGACGTCATTCTTATCATTTTGTTACTACCTAAATGGCAGAACGATATCCCTGAGTAGCTACCACGCTTATCTGCTGAGAAAAGGAAAAGAGATTAAGAAACACAAACTGTTTAATTAACAAATGAAAATAGAAAAATATTATTAGCAGGAGCGACCGGCTATTTAGGTCAGTATATATTAACTGAGTTTTAAAAATGGAGTCAACAAAAACCTCCTCGATCGAGGCTTTGTGGGGAGGCGTGCAGAAATTTGTGAACGTATCGGTTTGAAGGTATATTTTGAAGCAATGAGGCTGCCCCAAAAGTCCAAAAACATTATTTTCAAAGTTTAAATCGAATATTTTTCAAATATTATTCTATTGAAAATCAGTTGTTTTAGGTTCTGTTTGTAGAGGCGATTTTGCAAAATCGCCCTTCATGAATAAGACTTTTTGGACAGCCTG
>BNJS01002434.1_pt1 | contig 29627 bp, 32 predicted proteins | sample 8540461 | NCBI WGS metagenome assembly BNJS01 (sample SAMD00202454, study PRJDB9452) | human saliva metagenome | isolation source: human saliva | place: Japan | reverse complement strand
TAACACTAATACAATCGGGTAATCCAGTAGTGGGTTACTGCGATTTATTTTTATAACCTTACAATTATGAGTAATGAACAAACAAAAAGTTTCTCATAAAGAACTGGGGAAACATTTTTACAGATTGAGAGACTTTTTGAAATATCAAACCTTTGGCAACGATTCATATTCTTATCAGCTTTATTAGTCTTGTTTTTCCCTGCTTATGGTGTTTTTAGTATTAAAACTACTTGAGAGTACAGGCGAGCATATAATATATCATGAGATTTGTTGTGCACTGGCATTATGCGCCATTATCTTTTCAATAATATGGATTATGATGGCAAAAGGATCGAAAAGCTTGGTTTGAAGTATATGAAAAGAAAATTTGTAAAATAGAATGTGAGGAGGATTTAGGAATTAAGGGAGAATATTCTATGCTGAATATGGGAAAAGTACCTTGGAGTTTAGATTCCAGATTGTTGTCTGGTAAAGCTGGATGCTACTCTGTTTCTAAATTAAATATTTTAATAGGACAATTTCTTTTTATTCTTTGATAATAGTTTTTATTATCCATTATGTTGGGATAATAATATCTTTCCTCAATATGCATAACGGTTGTGTACCTCATACGATTATACTAACGTTGCTGCCAATATCTGTTATATTTATTATTGTTACAGCAAGTATGAATACGTGGGCAAAAAGTGGTTGTCTACAAAAGCCTTAATTCTATGACCCAAGATGAATACAACCAATTATCCTACGACTATGCGCACTGTGCTGGCACTCATAGTGAGAAAGCCAGCCTGTGCTTGTTCACACAACCTACACGCTGCTCAAAATGATTAAGAAAAGTGGTATGTAGCTTTTTATGTTTATGTGGTAATGGATGTACAGTTTAACAGCTCGTAGTGGCTATTCCTGTAATGAAATGTTTTGATGAAGAGTCTATTGTCTGCATCATATCTTTACTCAACATGGGATAATCTAAATCAAAAATATATCAGATATACAGTATTTTAAGTGTTTCATTTTGGCTCTTTGCAATGTAGGAAGTATATTTGTGACGATTTTGTAATACATTGGTTATTACTGTTCATGTACGTCTTGTTATTTACGTAATCTGTGAGTATTGATAACATCAAAGCAATATGAAAGAAAACATCGTTATCAAGTATCGCCATACGGTACTTTTCTATCTCTTGGCAACCCTTATCCCATGGATATTCTGGTTTGCTGCAAGTTATGTAAGTCATCATGTAGTTTATTCGGAAAGCACATGGGTAGCTCCATTGTTGGGATTGGCAGGACTTTTCTTCCCAATGTTTCTGACCATTATTTTGGTTTTTCAGCGTCAGGAACTGCGGAAAGGGCCTATATGACAAAAATGTGCTTATTTTAGCGTCGTTTTCTCTTATGTGACAAAAATGTGCTTAAAATCTCCCATTCCCCTTTTATTTCTTAGGAGAATGGGACTTTATAAAGTCTTGGATGAAGATCTTTCTTCTTTCCATACTGATCCCCTTGTGTAGGTTCAATTTTGTCTTTAAATCTGCATTGAGTGATTCAATGGCATTGTTTGTATTTGGCATCTTCAACTCAGGGTAATCATAGTATGTCCACAATGACGACATATTCCTTTTAAGGCTCAAAAAAGCACTACGTAGAGCTTTATGAGTATAATGTGATTTTCCATCTTCTGTTGTTGTCCGTTCCTTAAGAAAATCCTCCCACTTGGTGTACCATTCCTTTAAAGCCCCAATAAAGGACTCCTTGTCCGTATGACATAACATCTTGGATATTTCAAGCAGTTCTTTTGAAGCCTCAAGCTTGGGTCTTGAAGTTAGTTTTGTCTTTATAGTCATTACTTGATGGAACTGGCATAATTGGAATTTATAATTGGGAAAAGCTTGCCTAAGTCCCTTAAAACCATCGCATACAAGCCCTTGAATGGTATATCCAAGTGACTCCAAGTAGCTTATGCCCTCCTTATAGTCTTCAAGACGTTCATGCCTATTGATAAACTTAAACCAAAGTACATTACCAGACAATGAATCCTTCATGATGACGACACCAAAATTACGTCCCCAATAGGTGGCATCCATTAAAACCACTACAGGGCGAACAAGAAGGTTGGGAAGTTCTTCTTTATAAGATTTACTGAGTTTTCTATAAATTGTCCTGGTTGAAACTCCGTACTCCTCTGATAGATCTTTGACAGTTAGATTACCCTTGGAATAACGATTATTGACAATGGTATTGGTAAGGCGATTATGTCCAACAAAGCTCCTCTTACAGCACTTACAATACCAGCGTTGACTACCATTAAGATGACCACGTTTTATAGTCGATTTTGAGCCACAATAAAAGCAGTTTTTTTGCCATAAAAATATAAATAGAACAAAGATAATGATTATTAGATAGTTACAAGGATTTTAAGCACATTTTTGTCATATAGGCCGCGGAAAGACTTTCTTGGAAGATTCCTAAACTTGTCTTCCGATAAGTGGCAATATTATCTCACAGCCTGCCTACTGATGCCAGCAAGTATCTTGTGTGCTATGGCAGTTTCTCTATTGTTCGGTTACAGTCCATCGCAATTCATTATTACAGGTCATTACACTTTCACTTCGGGTGTTTTCCCTGTATGGTTCCTCCTTATCCTCGCACCTACGCTTGAGGAACTTGCGTGGCATGGTTATGGTACAGACTGCCTCCGTTCTCGAATGAGTCTCTTCAAAACATCTATGCTGTTTGCTGCTTATTGGGCTGTCTGGCATTTCCCCCTTGCAGGAATTAAGGGTTATTACCACGCTAATGTAGTGAGTGAGGGCTGGCTTTATAGTCTGAACTTCATCGTGAGTATCTTTCCTTTTGTTATCTTGATGAACTGGCTTTATTATAAAACCAACCGAAATATCATCGTAGCTATTATCTTTCATATCACGGCAGGTTATTTCAATGAAATATTTGCAACTCACCCCGACAGCAAGTGCATACAGACGGTATTACTGCTTATAGTGTCTGTTATCATTGTGGTTAAAGAACGTCGACTGTTCTTTAACCGAGCATTGGAGTAGAGTGGTACTCACCTCAAGATATTTAAATCTTTGTCCCAAGAAGAACATAATCATTTAGGTATTAACTGCACACTGGCTGGCACTCGCAGAGAGTCAGCCAGTTTTTTATGTTGTTCAACCTGTATAATACTTGATGTAATCGTGAAAAAGCTTATTTACTCTTTTCTGTAAATCTCTTATCTACTACACTAAGTTTGAAAACTATTTGCTGTCATTTTTAACATTTGCAGTATTTTGTTGATTTATAAAGTGTTATAAGTCGTGAGTGGATGATAGGAGTGACAGCAAAATAAAAATAATCCGTGAAAAACTTGACAAGGGGTATCTCTGTTTTGTATCTTTGCAAGCAGAAATAAGGAAGAACAACGACACGCTAAGCGTGATTTCCTACAAACTAACCGCATCTTCCTTTTTGAATTTATTTCTTAAATCATTCTATTTATGTGTACAGATTTTTCTAACATGCCCAAAGACTGGGCAGTGTGCTTTATGCACGATTGTATTCTCAAGGAGCAGTGCTTGCACTATTATGCGGGTAAGACGCTCTCTGTTAGCCAACATTCGGCATTGACCATTCTTCCCTCTGCTCGTTCTGGCAATAGCTGTAAGGCGTTTTACACAATGAAGACAGAACGATTGGCGTGGGGATTCTCGCACCTTTTCGATGATGTGAAGCACAGTGACTACCGCTCTCTGCGTAGTACTATGGAGAGTCATTTCGGAAGTCGCTTTGTTTATTATCGTTACCATCGAGGGATTAATAAACTGAGTGAGGGCGAACAGCAATGGGTTGACGAACTCTTCCAGCGTTATGGCTATGCTGCCCCACGTGTTTATGATAACTACCAGATGTGCTGGAAATAATAGTAGTGCTTTCGGGAAGGAGTTAAGGAGTGAAAGGAAGTAATAGGAGTTAAGACATTAGCACGTTTTGTAAGAGAAAGAGAAGGTAACTTTTGCGTTACGGAATTGAGTAAGTAAACTGTTATAGAGGTCTTGTTTCTGTGGTGCTAACGCTCCGCACATCATGTGTTGATGCTCCGCACGTGTGGTGCTGGCGGACAGAATAAGAGAAGACATAGTAACAGATTAACTTTTTTTTTGGCTCATCAGACAGAATGACATAAGGTCAGACGAGAAAAGACATAGTAACATGTTAACTTATTCTGTGGTAGACTTAATGACAGACATAATGACATAAGGTCAGATGAAAAAGATATATGTTTTTCTACGTCTCTGTTTACTCTTTAAACCTTTAGGTTTCTCTGTACTGGTCCTGTCCTCCGTTCCTCTGTGTTCTCTGTGTGAGCCAATACAGCAGCCATAATGACATAAGGTCAGATGAGAAAAGATATGAGTTTTCTATGTCTCTGTTTACTCCTTAAACCTTTAGGCTTCTATGTGCTGATATTGTCCTCTGTTTCTCTGTGTTCTCTGTGTGAGCCAATACAGCAACCATAATGACATAAGGTTAGATGAAAAAAGATATATGTTTTTCTATATCTCTGTTTACTCCTTAACCCTTTAGGTTTCTCTGTACTGGTTCTGTCCTCCGTTTCTCCGTGTTCTCTGTGTGAGAACTACAGCTTAACCTTTTCACTCTTTCTCCTTCTTCGCAAGCAACTTGTTCACTCGTAAACTTGTCAACTTAAAACTATCGTATATGCAATACAAGAATCTTAAGAATATTAAAGCTGAAAATCAGCGAAAACGACAGTCGGATAGACTTAAAAATGATATTACTCGTCGTCTGCTCAACTATCTTGAGCGGAAGTATGAAATGAGATATAACACCGCCTTGGGGTGTACGGAGATCCGAAAGGCAGGGAGTGATGAACCTTTTGTGCCTGCGGATGAACGGATGCGCAACACAATCGCTATCAAGGCGCGTCTTGATGGGATTGATGCGTGGGACAAAGACATCCGACGATACACAGAGTCGGACTTTGTCAAGGTTTTTAATCCTGTGGACGACTTCCTCAATAGTCTGCGTGGGAGATGGGACGGAAAGGACCATATCAAGGCTTTGGCAGACTGTGTACCTAATGACAACGCACGATGGGCAGACTGGTTCCACACGTGGTTTCTTGCAATGGTGGCACAATGGATGGGCTTGGATAATGCACATGGCAATAGTGTGGCACCGCTACTCATCTCACGACAAGGCTATCGGAAGTCTACCTTCTGTAAACGTTTGCTGCCCGAAGTGTTGCAGTGGGGCTATAATGATAATCTTGTTATCAGTGAGAAACAGAATACGCTGAGGGCAATGACACAGTCGCTGCTGATAAACATTGATGAGTTCAATGCCCTGTCGGCAAAGACGCAAGACGGTTTTTTGAAGAATGTCATGCAGCTCGCAAGTGTAAAACTCCGTCAGCCTTACCGCCAACAGCAAGTCACGTTGCCACGTGTTGCCTCTTTCATTGCTACGGCAAACGTTTCGGATGTCTTTAGCGATCCCAGTGGCTGCCGTCGTTTTATAGCAGTCACGCTGACTGGTCCTATCCGCTTGCCCGAGCACATAGACTATGAGCAGCTCTATGCGCAGGCTGTTGCCGAATTGGATAGCGGTAGACGTTATTGGTTTGATGAGGCTGACACCCAAGAGATTATGGAGAATAACCAGCATTATCAGCAACGTACTCCTGCCGAAGCCCTCTTTTTGGGATTGTTTCTCTATCCCAAAGGACTTGACCAAGGGTGCATACATGACTGCCGCCGCCATCTTCAGTCTGCTCCGCCAGCGATACGGCAGTCAGTTACACCTGACAAGCCTCTCTCATTTCGGTCGTGTTCTTGCCAACATCCCGAACCTCCACAGTAAACATTCTTCGCATGGCACAGAGTATTTGGTGGCAGTACGCAGTAGCCTTGGCCTGTCTGCCTCTTCCATCTCAAACCGTTAGTTGTTATCCGAATAAACTTTCAAAGTTGCTGTCACTGCCGTCACACTTCAACGTGCTATAAGTGCTTTATAATCTGTTGTTTGCGTGAAGTGTTAAAAGTGACAGCAACTAAAAACAAAACTATGTTAGCTCTATTGACATTCAGCATGAATAGTTTTTTGTAAAAAACCTTTTCTCTTTATTCTTTATATAAATATTTTATATTATATTTGCAAGGTGTTACCCATGTTAATGGGAAGTGTAACTAAAAACTCATCTATGAAAGAGCGCAAGGAAGGACACTATATATTTTCTTGTTCGTAAATGGCGATAAAGTGTGAGATATTTAATATCTAAGCTACAAAGTGTTCTAAGTCTTGCTGCTATGAATAAGATAAAAGCTACAAAACTGATAAGATGAAAAAAGAAGTAATTCAAGAATTATACAATGGCTTTGAAGCTGTGGCTGTAGAGGTCGAGGGGATTGAATGTTGGAGTGCACGCGAACTTCAGCTGCTTTTGGGTTATTCTAAATGGGAGAACTTCTCGAAAGTAATAGATAAAGCCAAAATTGCCTGTGAAAATGCAAGGAGTTTGGTTTTTGACCATTTTCCTGACGTCAGGAAAATGGTTAATCTTGGTTCTGGGTCAGAAAGAGAGATTGATGATATTCTCTTAACTCGCTATGGCTGTTACCTAATTGCGGTGGTTTTACCTTTGCTAATTGTATGCACTTTTCTGCTACGTTGCAAACAATAGAACGAATGCCAGAAACTATTTTTGATGAGATTATGGACAAATACGTGGAAATGAAAATTCGTGTCAATGAGCACCATGTGAACTCGTTCACAAATAGGCGAGTGCAGCCGAATTTATGCAACGTTGTCCATCCTTTTATGGAGGGTAATGGTCGCAGTACTCGTATTTGGCTCGACCTCATGCTGAAACGTTCTCTCAAATGGTGCGTGGATTGGAGTCAGATAGATAAGAACGAATATCTGACCGCAATGCGTGAGAGTATTTCTGATAGTACGCACATCAAGGCTTTGATACTGCCAGCACTCATCACCAAGATTGATGACCGAGAAATGTTTATGCAAGGCATTGACTATTCATATTGTTACGAACAAAAGGATTGATTTATAAGATGAAACATAATCCTATTATTTTTTTGATGAAGTTAATTATATTTACAACAAAAATTAATATTGAAAAATATGGAATGGATATTTGAAGGATCGGCACTAATATATTAGTTCTTATAGTTACATTTTTGCTTGGTGGATTTACTGGCTACAAAATAGGAATCCATCAGAAGGCTAATTTAAAACAAAATGCCGGTGATAATGCCACGCAAAGTCAAACAGGAATTATAAATAATTACTATGGAGATAAACAAAAAGTGAACAAACTGCAGGCGATAATTCTACACAAGTACAAGCAGGTACAGTGAATAACTACTATAATACTACAAATATAGTCGGAATTGATGAAACACGTGCTCGTGATATTTGTAAAGAAGAATATGCTATTGCGAAAGCTAATTGGACTCATGAAGCTCAAGGTATTGTGCAAGAGCGTGTGATGGCATTAGAAGATAAAATAATGCCAAAGATGAAACAACATGATGAGACTCTAAGAATTTTCGGTGATCCTGCTTTTCAATTAGTTATAAGAAAAGCGCAAATGTCAGCAGCGTCAAGTGGAGAAGAAAGAGACTTAGATATGCTTTCAGAGTTAATTGTGCATCGTGCTGAGCAAAAATGGTAATAGAGAAAGGACGTTAGGAATAACAAAAAGCAATTGAGATTATAGATCAAATTCCAGAATCCAGTTTAGTAGGGTTGTCTATTTTTCTATGCGATAAATAGGTATGTTTCAGAAGCTTTTGATATACATATACAATTAAGAACTCTTGATGATTTATATAAGCAGATTCTTTGTGGTGTTAATTTACCTATAGGTAATCAGTGGATTGAGAATTTAGATGTGCTTTCTGCAATCCGAATCGGTTCATCAGGAATAGAATCATTCAAGAAGATGGAAGAATTCCTATCGAATAAATTAAAACACTTGCCTATTGGAATTGAGTGGAAATCAAAGGAATACAACGAAATCCTATTAGAATTGGGCGCTGTTGGATTAAAATGATCCTAAAGAAAAAAATTGAAGTTTCTAATGAGCAAAACAGAGGGAATACAAATACAGTGAATCTAACTTTACCTCTATTTAAGGAACATCCTCTTAGAGAAGGTTTCCTTTTATGTACGTGTTCACCTGAACTTTTTTCAGAAGGAAATACTATTATAGCAACAGGGAATAATGGATCACAAGAATTGCAAATACCATTAAATCAAGAACAATTTCTTGCATTTAAACATCTTTCGGAAATAACGTACAAGGATGGACGTAATATTGATTCATTAAAAACAAATCTTATCAAAGAATGGGATAAATTTGAAAATCTCCGAAATGCGCGTATATGGTGGAATCAATTGCCTATGCCTTTTACAATAACACCAATAGGGGTTGCTATAGCAAATGCGTATATTAGGACTAAATATCCCACTATCCCAAGTATGTATTAAAAAAATAATCATTATCTATGATGCCTAAAAATCATACAATATGATAAGAGTAACTTTTGCCAATAAGTATAACGAAGAAGTAAGGCTAATCATTCGTGAACTTTTCAATATTTGTAAACTGACAATGAAGCATCCTGGTGATTTGTTAGTATGTCAACAAAATGGTTTTATAGGCTTGGGAGCTCCTTGTTTGGGTCCCGGAGAAACAGGATTAAACTATATGCAGCAACTTAACCAAATAGTTTATCCTGGAATTGGAAAAACGACAAATGATAATGATTGCTTTGTAAAATCAAGGTCTATTTTCTTTAATGGTACAACGGATTTTGAACTATCCATAGAAGAAGAAATGCATAGGTATCAATTGATTTGGGAAAAATGGTTATTTCCTAAAGATACTGAAAGAAATTAGTCATATTCTTAATGGCGAAAATTACGATTGGGAATTAGATATTGATAGCAAGACAAAAAAATACAAGAAGTAATTATATAAAAGATGCTATTATTGCCAAGTTTTCCAAAGCGCCAAACTTCCAAAATCTTTTAAAAGAAGCATATAACAAAGATTTAAGAAATGCAATTACGCATACACAGTACAATTTAATTCAGGGAGGTATTGTTTTGACAAACATCAAAGGCGATAATCACCAACCATTTTATGGCATTACATTTGAGAAATGGGAAGAAATATATTCTAAGGCATGGTTTCTATTACGATATATTTTTAGTGGATTAAAAGATATTATGGAACTCTTTTATGTTCCACTTACGAAAGAAACAATCTCAGGTGGAATCCCCATTCTCATACCAAATGGTAAAAAATGGGTCGAAACATATGCATACTATTTTGAAAGAGGGAACAGGTGGACTTTTCATAAATGAAATTACCCCAACGATTTCTTATATAGCCATATTTGAAATATAGATAACTTGAATAATATAGGGCGATAACATCCAAGATGTTTTCTAAGCAATACTACTCAAATTGAGGAAACATTTTTGTACCATATATATGTAAATTACTGATAATCAATATAGGATATATTCGAGGAAGGAAATCATAATCACACATAAACAAACCCGCAGCAACTGGATGGTTGCTGCGGGTTGTATTTGAAAAATGATAAGGCGAGAAAGCCTACATCACAATGTCAACTCAACGATATAATCAATATCGGTGGGGATGGTGTCGAGGTTGAGGGTGATGCCGTTGCCAGTCTTTGTGAAGTTGACACGCTTGTTGGTGGCAAAGACGGTGGCAGACTTGATTTTGTGGTTGCCAGTAGGGATGAAGAGGCTGGAGTCCATACAGTTTAGGATGTGGATGTAGAGTTTGTTACCACGTTGTGTACTTACTCCCCATTCGTGTGGCCCAACGATGCCGCCACGAGTGCCGTAGATGGTTTCACCATATTTGTTCAGCCATTCACCGATAGCCTGAAGGCGGTTGAGGGCAAGTTCGGGAAGGGCACCACCTGGCTCTGGACCGATGTTGAGTAGGAGGTTGGCATTCTTTCCAGCAGCACGAACAAGCATCTGAATCAGCTCCTTTGGTGATTTGTAGAGGGTGTCAGTGATGTTATAACCCCAATGCTCGTTGATAGTCTGGCATGATTCTAAGGGTAGGCGACCGATGCTCTGACCAGAGAGACCAGCCTTGTTCTCACCCGGTAGGTCACGCTCAAAGATCTGAATATCCTCACCAGGGAAAGGAGTATGATGGTGGTTGTTAGCAACGAGGCACTGTGGTTGTAGCTTATGAATCAAAGCATACTGCTCCTCCAACTGCCAGTCGAAAGGTTTTGCATCGCTGTCATGATCCCACCAGCCATCAAACCAGATTGCCCCCACCTTTCCATAGTTGGTGAGTAATTCCGTCAACTGCGTGTTCATAAACTTATAGTAGCTTGCCCAGTTAGCCTTCTCTTTTGGTCTACCAGTGCCAGTTCCCGTTCTACCCACAGGATAGTCCTCACGTCCCCAGTCGAGGTGTGAATAATAAAGATGCAGCTTTATGTCGTGTCGTTTGCAGGCATCTGCCAACTCTTTGATGATATCTCGCTTGAATGGTGAACCATCAACCGAGTTATAAGTACTGGTAGCAGTCTTAAAGAGGGGAGAACCCATCATGGTGGCGAGTGGTAATCGTGATATACTTTGCACCAGCAGCCTTGATAGCCTTAATCCACGCATCTGCATCGAACTCCGAAGGATAGAAGGTTTTAGCCAACTTAGGGTATTCCTTGTAGTTGATATCCCTGTTGGTCATAATCCATTCGGTTGTACCCATCATTGAGTAGAGTCCCCAATGCAGGAAGATACCGAACTTATCGTCTTGGAACTGTTCGCGTGCTTTAAGATTCTCTGCCGTTGGCTGGTAAGTCTCTTGTGCCATACCGACATAACTCGTCAGCAGTGTTGCTATAAAAAGTAGAGTCTTCTTCATGTAAGAATTTTGTTGTTTAGATTTCTGAGTACAAAGATAATAAAACTACAGCAGATAATGCCCCACTTAGTAAAGAAAGTATAGACACAAGCATGGGGTAGGGTAATGTTATGGAGGAAACAGAAGGACTTAGTCTGTTGGTTGTTGTGTCAGTGGATTCAAAAATGTATTGATATCTTCTTTCAATCTTAGGAATGGTTCAGCGTTGGTATAACCAACATTTCGGCGGAGCATAGGGATAATCGCTTCCGTACTATGGCCATAACTTGATAGTTCGTTGCGACGCTGCGTATCGTGTATAGCATTACGATTAATCTCATCTTCACGTTCGCGAATGAGGATGTCACATACTCGTTTCAAGACTGGTACGATGATGTTGTCGAAGAGGTGATGCCCTTGAATATATAAATAGGTGGTTGAAGGTGTAACACCTAAGGTACGCAATTCCTCTTTCAGTTTCAAGTAGCTTTCCTTTGCATTCGGGTTCTCTTTTTGGAGTTGTCGTACACGCATCTGCACCTTATGGCGCAGTCGTTGAAGACTTTCAGCAGCCCCTTTCAGTGAGAAATTACCAATCTCCACAACTCTATTAAAGTCGGATATAGTAAACTTCTTGTGGATGCCTTGGCGATAATGCCAGATACTCCAAACGAAGAGTGGGTGTATACTTTCGCTGTATAGTTTCAGAAACTCTTCGAAATTAAAGATGGAATGGTCGTTGAGGGTTACAGCTACTGTCACATCATGCAGACTCGGTGCGTAGCATTGTAGATTTTCAATAGCGTAAGCATAGGTATGGAAAACGTATGGATTGTTGTTCACCTCGTCGGAAAGTTGGGTAACCCCTTGCAACAGATAGTCATAATCAGCATCTACACAAGCAATCATATTCTCACCAATATTCTGTGAAACGAGGTTCATCAGTACTGACCGCTTTCCCTTGTTAAGGTTCAATCGCGAAGGTAACATCACTTCAAAATAGCGTTCCTCATTCTCAAACCCACTTAAGACAGTACGCCAAAGAAGATATCGTCATAGGCTTCTACGTATGCGATAATCTTTCTTCGTGCTCGCTTACCATTCAGTCGGTTCGCAGCATCAATATATGCTGATGATAGGTTGTCGCTCAGTCTTTTTCCCATCGTTCTCTCCTTGTGACAATCAGTTGTCGGTTATGTCCGTTACTTCCGTCACACGATCAATCCATCCGTTCATGATGACAGCCGGACTATGTGTCGTGAGGATAATTTGAACATTCGGATTTAGTTCTAAGATAAGGTCAATCAGCCGTTTCTGCCACTCAATATGCAGACTCACTTCTGGCTCATCCATAAAGAGAACGTAATGCTCATTGTCCTCAACCAATACGGTCAGTAGGATAACCAAAATCTGCTTCTCACCACTTGACAACTGATAAGGAGCGAGAACTTCACCTAATGAAGAGAATTTTATCTCATTCTCAGAGCGGATAATCTTCTTACCTGTTTCGGTAAAGAGGTCGTCCAATATATCTTGGAAACGTTTCTTAGGTTGTGATATCTGTTGTGCTTTTTCTGCAGCATCGGTTTCACCACTTTGTAAGGTCTCGATAATACGGTTGCCGATGTTTACCTGATAGTCAAGATATTTGCGTTGAAGTTGGAAGAGCTGCCAGTCAAGTTCCGTAACAAGGTCGATGTTTATCTTGCTGATACTATCCGAGTTCATCAGCGGTCGGTCGAACGAACGGATGATGTCATAACGTATCCATCGTGCATCATCAGGACTCACCTTTAGACGGACCCCCTTTAACGAATGGCTGGGAAACTCACCTCTTGCGACAGACTACGCACCACCTTATTAAGAATGGTACTCTTGCCGACACCATTAATACCACTCAGGATATTCACCTGTCGGTCTAATGTCCATCGGATATGTTTCTTTCCACTCCAAAGCGAGTCAATCTCAATCTCTTCTATGTAATCTGCGTATTTCTGCATAATCGTAGATTTTATGACAATAGTAATGCAAATATAATGTTTTTTGCGTGAATGGCAATAAGAAAGCCTCATTTTAATGTAAATACCACGTTTATGGTATGCTAAATAACATAAAGAGTGTATTTCATATATGGGTAAATGTCCGTACCTTTGCATCCGTAAACAATAAGTAAGAAATTAAATTCCAAAGAATATGGCAAAGATAGTAAACAAACTCACAGAGCTTATAGGTAATACGCCACTGTTAGCACTTAATAAATTCTCTGCAGAAAGAGGACTCAATACTCCTGTTCTTGCAAAAGTCGAGTATTTTAATCCTGGTGGTAGTGTGAAGGACCGTATAGCATTGGCTATGATAGAGGATGCTGAGGCTAAGGGACTCTTAAAGCCCGGAGCTACTATTATCGAGCCAACCAGTGGAAATACAGGCGTAGGCTTGGCATTGGTATCGGCTGTGAAGGGATATAAACTTATTCTCACTATGCCTGAGACCATGAGTGTGGAGCGTCGCAATCTTGTGAAGGCATACGGTGCTACGGTGAAACTGACAAATGGCAAGGAGGGTATGAAGGGTGCTATCAAGGCAGCAGAGGAGTTGAGAGATTCTATTCCGGGTAGTGTTATCCTTCAGCAGTTCGAGAATCAGGCTAATCCAGAACGCCATTATCTTACTACTGGTCCAGAGATATGGCGTGATACAGATGGTAAAGTGGATATCTTTGTGGCTGGTGTGGGTACTGGTGGTACGGTTAGTGGTATTGGCCGATACCTCAAAGAGCAAAATCCAAATGTGAAGATTATAGCAGTTGAGCCAACCTCATCTCCAGTTTTGAGTGGTGGAGAGAGTGGACCACATAAGATTCAGGGAATTGGTGCAGGCTTCGTTCCTAACACATATAATAATAAGTATGTTGATGAGATTTTCCAAGTAGAGAATGATCAGGCAATTCTTGCAGGTCGTCAGTTGGCACAACAAGAAGGTTTGTTGGTTGGTATCTCATCTGGTGCTGCAGCCTTTGCTGCTACCGAGATTGCTAAGCGGCCAGAGAATGCAGGTAAGACTATCGTAACCTTACTACCAGATACAGGTGAGCGTTATCTTTCAACAGTGCTTTACGCCTTTGATGAATATCCTCTTTAGTATTTTCCAAATTCTAAAATACTTTCCCAACAGACTGCTTTTGTCTTTAAGGCACGGCAGTCTGTTTTTATTTTTAGGTAGGAAGATAATGCTTTTATAGTTTGATAAATCTTGTCGAGTTCTCCGTTCTGCTCAAGTTTTTCTTTGGAAAGTCCCAAGGTTTCAAGCATTTTCCAGTTCACTCGCTCGGGATTGATGGCTGTGGCATTCTTCTGCTGAGAAAGGTAATCTTCGGAATCGAGCTGAATGTCTTTTTATCTTCTGCTGATTGTCGGGATTTTGCTTGTTTTGTAACATTGTTTTGAGATTCGCCACGCCTTGTTCCACATTGTCAGAAAGCACCTTGTACAAGCCAAAGCGTTTGGGTTCGTTGAACTGTTTGAGGAAGTTCTCCATGAAGTTCTTCAAGAGTCCATCTCTACTATTGAATTTGAGGAAGTTATCTTGATTGGCTTCTTCGGCAGGGGTTGTCTTGAGTTTCCCCTTTTCATCGATGTTTGAAACTACGGAAAGTTTACCTACTTCCGCCTCATTTTTGACCTCCGTGCGGTCTTCGAAAACCAGCACATAGTCGTCCATGTGATTGTTGTCCATAATGATGCTATTAGTTTGATATATAGTTGCTAAAGAGCAAAAATAAGGACTAGTAAGGTGCGCGCTAACGAGCGATGATAAATAGGAAACAATAGGGATAAATAGGGAAAACGAAAATAGTTAGGAAATTATTCGTCAGTCACATTTTTTATACTTACCTTTGTTCCATTATTATAAACTTTAACATAAAGCTATTTTACTATAGCTCCAAAAACGAATTCTTTTTGGTAAATTGACAACTTTATAATACTAAATATGCAAGGAAGTATCTTATGTTTTAACTCCCGCGACCTTCTATTAAGGATTGATCTTAACAATGTAGCCTATGTGGAAGCAATGGGAAACTATTCTAAAATTGTAATGTTGAACGGATTGAAGACTGCTGTAAGACGAACATTAACTGAAATTCTGAATGATATTAAACAGAGAGTAAATCACTTTGTTAGGGCAGGAAAGTCTTTGATAATAAACACTACGCATGTTTTTCTAGTTGATTCCGTACACGGAACGTTGATATTATCTGACGGAAAACATTTTTGTCACAAAAAGGCAATATCTAGGTCAGTATTAAAAGAAATCAGACAATCTGTTTTGCGCTAAAAAAAAACAACATCTCAAAAGTATTTACTATGTTAGAAGTCATCGTAGGTCGCGATGCTACCACCGGTAAACTCTCATTGGCAATAGGTTCTAAAGTCCAGTTAGTTGGCACAGAGGGAATGGTTCCAAGAAGTGTAAGTAGACAACATTGCTCTTTGGCTCTTCAGCCAGATGGTACATTTCTTGTATGTAACCTAAAGCCCCAGAATATAACTTTAGTAAATGGTATTCCTATACAAAAGAAATCTGGCATTTCATCTTCTGCAAAAATAACTCTAGGGACAGAAGACTTTGTCTTACCCTTAGAGCAACTCCTGAATTTGTTTCCCAAAACAGCAGATATAAGACCGTTAGAAACAATATGGGAACAGTATGATATGGGGAAAACCAAACAGCAAGTGCTACAAAATCGTTTTAATGCTTTACGCGGAGTCACAGGAATGCTAACAATACTAGGTTCTGTATTGAGTGTGATTTTGCATGGCACAATCATTGTACCTATTTTGAGTACCACAGCAATAGTTGTTATGGTAGCTATCACGGTCAAATCATATCGAGATGCAAGCAAACACCCTAATCAGCAAAAGATGCTACATGAACAGTTTCAGGACAACTATAGATGCCCTTGCTGTAATAGTTTTTTAGGGTTTACGTCCTATCGTCAGTTGTCAAAAAATGACAGATGTCCCTACTGCAAATCTACTTTCCGGAAATAGGAAGTTACAACTTACTTTTCTAAAATACTAAGCAAATAGAATACTTGTTAGCAGAAAAAATCAAGAAGGTCGCAAGTACTTCAATTATCAAACATAGGATTATGACAAAGTCAAACCTAATTATTGTACTCTTGGTGCTATTGTTTGTGGGTGTTGCAGACTCTTTCTCACAAAAGCACATCGAAAGAACTACCAAGCTACGCGCTGCTGGGCACAAGACTACCCGACCAGTGAAAATAGAGGAAAAGAAGCGTGACGGAAAGAAAGCAAGGTACGATTATAAAGACTATTATGCTGACGGTATGGCTCGAGTGGAGCGTTATGACTCTAAAATAGGAGACAATAAATATGGTTTTGTTGATAGTACTAATGTTTTGGTAATCCCTCCTAAGTTTGACTACGCGAGTTGGTTTAGCGAAGGTTTGGCAGCAGTTGCGCTCAATGGAAAATATGGTTTTATCAATCAAACTGGCACTTGGGTAATCCCTCCTCAGTATGATGACGCAGATCGGTTTAGCGAAGGTTTGGCAGTTGTTGTACTCAATGGAAAATATGGTTTTATCAATCAAACCGGCACTTGGGTAATCCCTCCTCAGTATGATGACGCAGATTGTTTTAGCGAAGGGTTGGCAGCTGTTGTACTCAATGGAAAATATGGTTTTATCAATCAAACCGGCACTTGGGTAATCCCTCCTCAGTATGATGACGTAGATCGGTTTAGAGAAGGGCTAGTAGCAGTTGCGCTCAATGGTAAATACGGCTTTATCGATCAAACCGGCACTTGGGCGATTCCTCCTAAGTACGATGAAGCCTCTAGCTTTGATAAGACCGTGGCTTTAGTAATGCTCAATGGCAAATACGGGTTTATCAATACGTCCGATTCCTTGGTCGTCCCTTTTCAATACGATGAGGTGAAGCATCACAACGGCAGCCTGTATAAAGTCATGCTCAATGATAAATTTGGTTTTGTCAATCAGTCCGGCGTCGAAGTGCTCCCTTGTGAATATGATAACGTAGATTTTTTTAGAAACGGTCTCGCTTTGGTTACCCTCAACGGCAAGTATGGTTTTGTCAACGAATTGGGTGCCTCCGTGATTCCTTGCAAGTACGATGACGCCGGGTACTTTAATGAAGGTCTGGCTAGTGTTCGTCGCAATGGCAAAGAGGGGTTTATCAATGAATCAGGTATCGAAGTGATTCCCTGTAAGTATGACAAAGTCGCTCCTTTTGACGAAGGTCTAGCTCGAGTTAAGCTCAATGAAAAATGGGGCTACGTCAATAAGTCCGGTGTGGAAACGTGGAATTAAGCTGTACTTTCAATATAGAAGTGCCATTCGCAAAAGAAAAATCATATTACTAATTAGATACTCAACTATAGAATTATGAATAAATCAATCATTAGTGTCACACTCTTGGTACTGTTGTTCGTGGGCAGCGTAGAAACTTTTGCACAAAAACAGATTGTGCGACGAGTTCCCAACGAGCCCGTAGTTCCTCAAAAGCAGGTTCAGCCAGCTAAAACGCCAACCCATCATGCACCGAAGAAGAAAAGAGGGTATGATTATGTAGCTGGATATTCAGAAGGTCTGGCTTGGGTTGAAATCAATGGAAAATGTGGCTTTATCGATAAAACGGGTAGGCTTGTGATCCCTTGTAAGTATGATGAGGCAAATGATTTTAGCGAGGGTCTGGCTGAGGTTTGCCTCAATTATAAACGGGGCTTTATCGATAAATCGGGTACCCTTGTGATCCCTTGTAAGTATGAGGAGGCGGAATCTTTCAGTGGGGGTCTGGCTCAGGTTAGGCTCAATTATAAATATGGCTTTATCGATAAATCGGGTACCCTTGTGATCCCTTGCAAGTATCATTACGCAAAAGTTATTAGCGAGGATATGATTATGGTTCAGGTTGAGGGGAATATTAATAGTAAATATGGCTTTATCGATAAAACGGGTGCTGAATTGACTCCTTTTAAGTATGAATACGAACGGTCTTTCTTCAAGGAAGGTCTGCTCCTAGTTAACTTCAATGGTAAAAGGGGCTTTATCGATAAATCGGGTACCGAAGTGATTCCCTGTAAGTATGATGAAGCAGGGTATTTTAGCGAGGGTATGGCTGAAGTTAAGCTCAATGGCAAATATGGCTTTATCGATAAATCGGGTACCCTTGTGATCCCTTGTAAGTATGATAATGCAAGGGATTTTAGCGAGGGTATGGCTGAAGTTAAGCTCAATGGCAAATATGGCTTTATCGATAAATCGGGTACCGAAATTATCCCTTGTAAGTATGATGAGACAAAGGGTTTTAGTGAGGGTCTAGCTCTGATTAGGCTTAATGGCAAATATGCCTTTATCGATAAATCGGGTACCGAAGTGATTCCCTGTAAGTATGATGAAGCAGGGTATTTTAGCGAGGGTATGGCTGAAGTTAAGCTCAATGGAAAATATGGCTTTATCGATAAATCGGGTACCGAAGTGATTCCTTGTAAGTATGATGCAGTACGGTCTTTCCACGACGGACGGGCAGTGGTTGAGCTTAATGGTAAATATGGCTTTATCGATAAATCGGGTACCGAAGTAATCCCTTGTAAGTATGATTACGCATATTCTTTCGACAACGGACGGGCAGAAGTTTTCCTCAACTATAAAAGATTCTACGTTAATAAGTCCGGTGTGGAAACGTGGGATTAAGCTTCTTCTTTTGTACTGTTCCTAATACAGAGAGGCGTTTTGATAGAAAGCTTTTTGTATTTTTGCTTCGGACCATGTCGACAGTATGTGCAGACAACTCCCTTACGGTCTAGCCCGCGTGCTGTGCAGTTCGCAAAAGAAATATCGTATTGCTAATTAGATACTCAACTATAGAATTATGAATAAATCAATCGTAAGTGTCACACTCTTGGTACTGTTGTTCGTGAGCAGCATAGAAACTTTTGCGCAAAAACAGATTGTGCGACGAGTGCCCAACGAGCCCGTAGTTCCTCAGAAGCAGGCTCAGCCGACTAAAACGCCAACCCATCATGCACCGAAGAAGAAGAATAGCGAAAAGAAGAAAGGAGGGTATGAGTATGTAGATGGATATGTAGAAGAATTGGCTCGCGTATGTCTAAATGATAAATGGGGCTTTATCGATAAATCGGGTACCCTTGTGATTCCTTGTAAGTATGATTACGCATATTCTTTCAGCGAGGGTCTGGCTGAAGTTAAGCTCAATGGTAAGTATGGCTTTATTGATAAAATGGGTACCGAAGTAATCCCTTGTAAGTATGATGTCATAGATTATTTAAAAAGCGGACTAGCTTCTGTGAAGCTTAATGGTAAAGATGGCTATATTACACAAACGTGCATTTGGTATGATGATGCAGACAAGAATTTAAGCGATAACCTACGTAGGGTTCAGCTCAATGGTAAGTATGGCTTTATCGATAAGTCGGGTACCGAAGTGATTCCCTGTAAGTATGATGAAGCAGGTTGCTTCCGTAACGGTATTGCTAAGGTTACGCTTAAAGGAAAAAGTGGTTGTATTACACAAACTGGCATTTGGTATGATGATGCTGGGGAGAATTTAACCGAAGATAGCCTACGTTGGGTTAAGCTCAATGGTAAGTGGGGCTGTATTGATAACTCAGGTACTCTTATAATCCCTTGTAAATATGATCAGGTAGGTTCTTCCAGTGAGGGTCTGGTTAAAGTTCAGCTCGATGGCAAATATGGCTTTATCGATAAAATGGGTGCCGAAGTAATCCCTTGTAAGTATGATAATGCAGATGGATTCAACCAGGGAAAAGCTAAAGTCGCTCTCAACAGAAAATGGAAATATGTTACTAAATTCGGGGTCTTATTTGATGATATGGGATACTCTGGAAGTAATGTTAATTTAATCCGTGTTAATCTCGATGGTAAATATGGTTTTGTCAATAAGGCCGGCGCCTTAGTAATTCCTTATAACTACGATGAGGCAGGGACTTTTTGCGACGGGATGTCACGTGTTAAACTCAATGGCAAATATGGTTTTATCGATGAATCTGGAACTTTGGTGATTCCTTGTAAATATGATGAGGCAACAGAGTTTATATATGGTTTTTCTTTTGTTAAGCTCAACGGCAAACGAGGCGACGTTAATAAATCCGGTGTGGAAACGTGGAATTAGAATAGTCTCCTTTATAACGATGAAATGTATTTGCCGTCGAGTTCAAGAATGCGTTTGATTGTAGTCGACTAGGAGAAGTTCCCTAAATCGTTGGTCGCGCAGGGTGGAGTTTCAAAAGATCATCGCCCAACAAAACTCAGGTCATAATAAGAAGTAAGGTCTTCGCACTCTAATCGATGAGTCGACGCTCGACTGCGGCCGTAGCAGCCTCAATGTATCGATGAATAAAAACAATAGCAACAAATGAAAATAAACATCTATCAACCCAACACGATTTTTGAGCTTGGTGCACGGAGCAATCAGGAAGATTGTATAGTTCCCTGCATGGCACAAGCACCGCTACCCATCGTGTCTTCATCCTTTGTGACGGGATGGGAGGTCACGAGCGTGGAGAGGTGGCCAGCCAAACAGTCTGCCAAACGCTTTGTGAACTGCTCACTCCCGTTGTCGAAGCAGACGAGATATTGACTGACGAGTATCTGAACGATGCCGTCAACAAGGCGGTGGCTAAGCTGAACGGCAAGGACGGCACGACAGAGAAGAAGATGGGAACTACCCTCACACTTTTGGTTTTCCACAAAGGCGGATGCACAGCAGCTCATATCGGAGACAGCCGCATTTATCATCTACGTCCGCAGACCAACGATATCCTCTATAAGAGTCGAGATCATTCGCTGGTTTACGAACTGTTTCAATGTGGCGAAATCACTTTCGACGAAATGAAGACTTCGTCTCGTCGCAATATCATCACTCGAGCGATCCAAGCCGGATTGTCGCCTGACGATGTTCATGCCGACATCGTTCATATCACTGATATTCGCGCCGGCGACTATTTCTATCTCTGTAGCGATGGTATGCTCGAAAATATGGACGACGAGGACATCTTAGCGACATTCAGCGCTGATGGTTCAAACCGAGAAAAGGTCGACAGTCTCGTTCGTAGAACAATGCACAACAAAGACAACCATTCGGGTATCGTGGTGCAGGTGGAAGAAATCCTTTCAGACACGCTCTACGAATCGTTTTGTGACAATGAAAGTATTGTGCCCTTCAATGCCGTCTATCTTGACAGAAAGAGGAAAGCCGAAACACAAAATTCGGTCGTCAATGTGGAGGTGGATCAAAGTGACGTGCATAATGTGACGATATTTCCCGCTACGGTGGGGAGTGTCGATTCCCCTATCTCCAAAGGAAAAGAAAGCGAGAAGACCAAGTGGGATATACTCAAAGATAAAGAAGGCTGCCATAATGGGCATACAAAAAAACTAATTAATATGCTGTTAGTTTGCTTCTTGGGGATTATTGCAGTATTACTTTATATGGTGTTCTTTAAAAAAGAGAATACTGTATCTACTTCTCTGACTCCTATAGGAAGGCCACAACCAAAATATAAAACAAAATCTATAGAGAAAGTCATTTCCGATCATAAGAGCAAAACATTAGAAAAGGCAGCAAAAGAAAAGAATGAAGTTAAAAAACAACCTGCTACATCAAAAGATTCTACTGTTTCAGTATCAGCTGATATTAAGAATAGAGCACCTCATTCAACTGTAGAACCAAAGTCTACAAAGGTACCATTACAGCAACCCAAAGTAAGGGAAGGCAATAATAATGATCAGCGCAATGGTCAAACAGAATTAGGAGAAGACAAACATCCCTCTTCAATATCGTTATAAGTATGGATAAAAATATAAATACGACTTTACCCATAGGTACTATCCTCCACGGAGAGTACAGGATTGAACAATACTTGGCTTCAGGCGGCTTCGGCAATACTTATTTGGTGCGTAACTTGAGTTTAGATGGTTTATGCGTAGTCAAAGAGTTCTTCATTAAAAACATCAATGATCGCGAAAAGGATCAGCTAACAGTGAGTGTAAGCAATCACTCAAATCAAATTACTTTCGAAAAACAACTTCAAAAGTTTAAGAAGGAAGCTCAGCGACTATATCGTATCAAGCATCCTAACGTAGTTCGCGTATTGGCTCTTTTTGAGGAGAATGGTACCGCCTACTATGTTATGGATTATATAGCCGGTGAAAGTCTTTCGCAGCGATTGAAGCCGAATGGGAACATTGCCAGAAAATGAGGTTCTCCAATACACTCGCTCCCTTATTGAAACCCTTCATTCTCTTCATAACCAGGCGCCAACCTCTATATATCACTTGGACATAAAACCTGCCAATATCATGTTGTCTGACGAGGGTGAAGTGATACTTATTGATTTTGGAGCCAGCAAAAATGTAGATCCAGAGACAGGAGTCACCTCCAATTCCGAGTTAGCTTACACTCGTGGATTTGCACCGCCAGAACAGATGGAAGGATCAATTGAGCGTTTCGGTCCGTGGACTGATTTTTATGCATTAGGGGCAACCATCTACAATCTACTTAGCGGAAAAACTCCTCCAGTCCCATCTGCTATTAACGATGACAAAACGCCTCTAAAAGAGAACGCTTTACCTATGAAGGGCATTGCTAAAGAGCCAACTCGGAGTCTGGTCGTGTGGTTGATGCAGAATAACCGAAATGCGCGGCCGCAAGACGGTCAATGCATTCTAGATAGACTCAATGAAATCCGCGGTGACCAGTCTACTCCTATTCCGACACCAGTGGTTAATGATATTACCATTATTGACACTGCTAGAATTGATACTTCTGAGCTAATTCCACCTCCCCTCCCCGAACCTAAGCCCTCATTTTTTAGTTCCAAAATTAGTAAAGTCTTATTGGGGGCGATAGTATTACTTTTTCTGGTTGGTATCTCAGTAGTGCTAATACCTCCCACTCTGAAAAAGCAGATGAAATGGCACAGGATATAATACCTCCCACTTCTGAAAAAGCAGATGAAATGGCACAGGATATTAATTCTTTTGACGGAGAAATTTCTTTTGATGGTGAAACTGTGCGGTACAAAAGGAGCTTTGAATGAATCAAGAGTCCCCCACGGTAAGGGAGAAATAGTAACCAAAGACGGAAGAACATTTACAGGTAATTTTGTTAATGGTGCTTATTCAAATGGGCTCTTCAAATATGCTAATGGAGACAGTTATACAGGCACCTTTTATAACAATCGCTTCTCAAAAGGAACTTATACTATTAAAGCAAATGGCGAATACTTCGTGGGTACTTTTTCACCCAATAGTGGTCAACCTTTGAAAGGTAAATGGTATAATGCAAAAGGAAAATGTATCCAAGTATTATAGTACCTTTTCAGGGGGAAGAGTAAATTTAAACTCATAGCCTTGCATACCATATCGTTCATTCGACGAGATCAAATGTGATAATGTTTATTTACTCATTCGGAAATTGTGTAATTAAGACTATCGAGTGTAGTTGTGAATCGTTCAGTGCTCACGTATTATCATCTTTTCGTCACAATATAAGGATGTTTTATCCCATAACTTCAATAAATATTGCTCCGTTGGATTAAAAAAGCGATATTTGCAAAACAATTGGTAATCAAAACAAGAAATATTTATGTCACACAATGATGAAGAGACTCTCTTGGATTTAAAAGTGCAAGAGACTCAACAAAGCTCAGTAGAGGCAGACCAACAGTCCAATAAGACTTGGAAGCGTGCGATGATTGGCGGTGTTGCAGCAATTGCCGTTGGCGCAACTGCAGCAGGGGTAAATGCTCTCATGCATTCCTCTACACCAAGTCATTCACACCAAGGAGATTCTCCTAATCACAACCAAGAGGCAGACCATCATTCTTCGCACGAGAACGCTACAAGTCATCACCAAACATCTTCAGCTCCATATGACCATTTGAGTTTTGCAGAAGCTTTCGATGCTGCTCGTGAATTAGTAGGATTAGGCGGTGTCTTTACATGGCATGGTCAACTGTATAATACGTATACGGAGGCAGAATGGAATGCTCTTTCTGATTCTGAGAAAGATGCTTTTGTTGATGCTGTCACAGCAGAAACCAATCATGAACCTCATAGAGTAATTGTTCCAACAGATCCAACTCCAGATCCCGATCCGACCCCAGATCCCGATCCGACCCCTGCTCACGTCATTGAGCTTGATGTCGTTTTGAACGAAGGAGATTTCCCAAGCGGAGAACATATCGCGATTGGACAAGTTGAGGGACATCAAGCTTTTATTGTCGACGTAGACCCACATCTTAATGACGGTGGTGATATTGCAATTATTGACTTAAATAATGACTCCTCTCCTGATGCGAACGAAGTTTTTAATGCACACACGGGTGAACATCTAGATGAATCAACTGGTTCTCAAATTATTGCCGCATTACAAAGAAGTTGTAACATCAACTTCAGACCATGTCTCTGTTCCAACAGTAGATACGCATACAGTAGATGTGCACGATGTAGCTCAACACATACCAGAAACTGATATCGCTCCTGATATGCCTGATTATATAAACGATGCAGATGTCGACTTTACCTAAGTTCATATTTCTCTTGGTTTTAGCTTGTGCTTTAAAAGCACAAGCCAAAACCTATTATTTATGCATCGGAATAGCTGACTATCCGGGAGTTCGTAATGATTTAAGATTGCCGGCTCAAGACGCATTGGCAATACAAAGAATATATCAGAAAAAAGATAACACAGATGGATATTGTCTTATAAATGAACAAGCAACAAGTCTTGCCATAGCTAATGCGTTTGAACACCTATGTGTAAAGGCCAAAAAAGAAGATCATATTGTGTTTTTCTTTAGCGGACATGGTGGAAATGGATTGTTATTGGCATATGACAAAACATTATCTTATAAGTTCTTGTATGATGCTTTATCAAAAACAAAAGCCTCTCGAAAAATCATCTTTATAGATGCTTGTCTTTCTGGTAATATGCGCCAATCCCCAAACACATATCATCCCACTGAAGAACAGAAAAATACTGATGTTTTGTTTTTCTTAAGTTCTCGCTCTAACGAAACTTCAATAGAAGACCGGCGCTTAAAAAATGGATATTTTACGCTTTATCTTGAGCGTGGAATGCGTGGAGGGGCAGACTATGATAGAAACAGAATTATTACTGCCCGTGAACTCTTCAACTTTGTATCTCAGGGAGTACAGACTATTTCAAACAGGCGACAGCACCCAGTTATGTGGGGGCGCTTCCTTGACACCATGCCTATTATTTCTTGGTAGTATGGATACTATTTTACCTCAAATTGCAAAATCTCTCAAAACCAATTGTCCACATTGTGGTCAATCTATCCAATTAAACAACCCTAAAAGCGTGGCAGCAGTTGTCCTTAAATGCCCTCAATGCCAAAAAGAGATACCGATATCATTCGTACACCCCACAGATGAACCTTCCGAGGAGAAGACAGTCTTAAGTTCTAAGGTATACAAAGAATTTACGGGGCACCTTTTATGTGAAGGTAAGAGCTATTTTTTGTCTTATGGTGAGCATATTGTTGGTCGAAAAAGTAGCATGCCAATAGGGATACCTTTAGAAACAAACGATCCTTATATGAGTCGTCAGCATGCGTATATAAAAGTCACACGCCTACTTGATGGAAGGGTTATAACTACATTGCGTCCTGCCCTAAATAAGAATAAAATACTGATTAATGGACTCTCCCTAGAAGGTGATGATGAAGTAACACTATTAGATAATACTGAAATAATGATGGGGAAGACTATTGTAATATTTCGAAACAAACGACAGTCTACTAACCCCAATTCGGTTTAAGGTCATCTCCATTTTACTCAGGTTATAGCCCACAACGATTCTTTCGACCTAGTTTTAGATCGAAGATTCATTGTTTCACGCAAGAATGTTTTAGAAAAGTGTGAGCTGCTTCACTTCTACTTCTCCCTTCATCTCAAACTCCATATTGATAGAGGGTTTTGTATCGTAGAAAGCATAAGCCGCCATTCCTGCCAAAAGGTTGACAATAAAGTTTGAGACACTTCTGTGTCGAGTATGAACGATCTGCGCCACGTTCTTGAGCATATCGTTGATGGTCTCGATAATGCTTCTTTTACGGAGCATAATTTTATCGTACACATCCATTAAGCGGTTCTTCATATTAGTGCGTATTCACGTGACGATGTGAACTCCCCTATCGAAGAGGGAGGCAAAAAGTGATTGGGAAATATAACCTTTATCGGCATATAACTTTCCGAACAAGTCCTTAGTTAAGTTATTGAATACCTCTGGGTTACGATCGTCCACATTGGCTTTGGTGAGTGCAAAGTTGAGTAATTCTCCTCGTTCATTACACAGCAGATGCAGCTTAAAACCATAGTACCATCCCATCGTACTTTTCCCTTTATGAGCATAGCCCTTGAAGACACGATTAGAATACTCACGCTTGTTTTCACACACGGGATACGCGTCGAATCGATAAAAGTAATTCCTGTACATTCTCCCATCTAAGCCAATTTAAGGAAGAGCAAAAGTGGAACTGCCACTCGTGGCATACGTTCCACAAAGCGAGTATACGAAAGTAGGTTGGGGACTCTTCTTTTAGTTCTCGACAGACGTAGAAGAGATAGAAATGTTTGAAATTTCGAAATGTATTGCTGTGGAGCAAGACAAGAATGGTAATCATTTCTGCATCGCTCATTCTTCCCTTTCTATTGCGAGTTTATGGGTGTTTGGAGAGGGATTTGAAAGCGAAAGTGCATTTTTGTTCAATTCCAACTCATATTCTTTGCAGAAATCGTCTGCACTACAATAAATTTCCGCAACTTTGCTGATAAGTTTTATAGAGGATTGTTTTTATTGTTATCTGTTTGGTTGTCAACAACAAATATATGAAAAATAATCCTCTTTTTGGGCTTTTTATTGAAACTATTTTAGGGCAAAAACAAGCCTTTCTTATCCCCGAATTGGGGTTACTACTTAATTTCACTACTAGACTGCTCTTTTGCAGAATTAAGACAATTAAAAGACGAAATGAGTACCCTAAGAATAAATCACTATTTTGCGTTGCATTTAACCTGTTCATACTATTTTGATATTTGAAAATGTTTTACACAAATGAGACTTTAACTCCTATTGATACTGTAAAATAATGCTTTAGTTCCCCTCTTTCTAACCTTCAGATTATCAGCTGATTGCAAACTCGTAAAAGAAAAGGTGCTTAATTGGCTTCTTAAAGGGCGTTAGTAATACTTCAATAGGGCATCTTTTGCAAGCCAAAAGGGCGTTAATTCGAACGTAGAAGATGCTTGACTAAAAACGAAGAGTGGAAAAATTATTACATTTTAGACTGATTTCTTCTCCATTCTTTCCTTTTGGAGAGAGTGGAGAAGAGGTTTCTTTATTATTTTTGTAAGAGGAAGATTTGCTTCTGTCGTTCAATCTCTTTTCGCAACTGTTCGTCTGTTGGTAAGAAAGTCTTGTATTTTGCAGCAAACAACTGTTCGTTACCTTTTAAGATAGAGTAGCGTGCGATGTCTTTACTTGTTTCTGAGCATAAGACAATACCGATGGTTGGATTGTCGCCTTCCGTACGTTTCAGCTCGTCACACATACGTACATACATATCCATTTGTCCAACATCCTGATGTGTGATAGTTCCTAATTTTAGGTCAATAAGCACGTAGCATTTCAGAATGACATTATAGAATACTAAATCAATATGATAATCTTGTGTGTCGGTCCTGATTAGTTGTTGTCTCCCCATAAAGGCAAACCCTCGTCCTAACTCCATCATAAAGTCTTGTAGATGGCTGATAATAGCTGTTTCAAGGTCGGTTTCAGAGTAGGTGCTATCTTGTTTGAAACCGAGAAACTCTGCAACAATAGGACTTTTTAGAAGTTCTAATTTGTTAGGTTTTTGGGCTTTGTTTTGTGGTTTTGGTTGGACATAATGACGCTCATAGTACTGTGTTGAGATGTTTCTGTCAAGTGTTCGGACACTCCACATTTCCTTTGATGCTGCTTCAAGATACCATCGCATAGTAGTCTCGTCGTCTACGCGTAGGACCTTGAAAATATGCGTCCAAGTGAGATTTGGAAATCGCGATTTCCAAATCTCAGGCGTAATGGACATTTGGTAGGCTGAAAAAACTCTTGGAATACTTTATTTACTACCTTTTGCAGCATTTGAAAATCTATGAATAAAAAACTGTATCTTCTGTAATAGCTCAAATGTTAAAAAGAATGGGCATCGCCGTTCTGTTCAGATGTATTCCTGCAAGGATTGTGGTAGACAATTTCAAGGTGGTCTGCGTATAAATAATATTTCTCTATGGAACGACTATCTGACGGCAAATCGAACGATATCTGATCTATCCACTCTTTATAAATGTTCAGAACGAACCATACGACGTAGGTTGAGCTTAGTAGTAGATAGCTTTACTGCTACTTACCCCAAATCTGCAGTAATAATATTGGATACAACATACTTTTTCCGGGACATTTGGTGTGATGCTGTCTCAGGATGCTTCATCAGGCAAAAATACTCTATCGCAAGTTTGTCAAAAACGAAAACTAACAGAGATTATCTTGATGGACTTCGGTATATTGCGGAGCGTGGAACCATGATAAAAAGCAGTGGTGTGTGATGGGCATGTGGGACTTTTTACAAGCTATAAGTTTCTGTCCCGTACAAATGTGTCAATTTCACCAATTTCAGATAGTTAGAAGACTCCTTACTAACAACCCACATTTGCCTGCAGGCGTTGAACTGTTAGCATTAATGAGAAGGATGTTCTCTATGAGAAAAAGAAGAGTTTATAACCGCTTTTGATAAATGGTGTGATAAATGGAAAGAGTTTCTAAACGAACGAACTCTCCTAATCTCAGGGTAAGACAACTTATACACACAGAAGGCTGAGAACGGCAAGACGTTCTATTAAGACACATCTGCCATGGATCTATACGTGTGAGGAGTATCCAGATATGCAAATACCTAATACAACAAACCTGTTGGAAGGATTTAACTCACAACTTAAAAGAGCACTACATAATCATAATGGATTGAATGAAGCTAACAAGAAGAAGTTTATAGATGGATTCATAAATACAAAAAAGTAGGCTGGAATAACCAGCCTACCAAATGTCCATTACTAAAACCCAAGAGTTTTTCAGCCTACCAAATGTCCATTACGCCAAATCTCATAGTCATCAATAAGAAGATAAAATCTACGAAAGGAACGAAGGTACCTTGAACTAAAGCCTTTACCATAGGCATGGGTTAACTGTGTTGAGAGATTATTGATAATCTCTTCGCCATATTCAGCACGCTCTTTACCACTTTGTTCTTCTTCAACAATACGTTTCCCTATGTTCCAATAGGTTTCTATCATTGATTTATTGACAGCGGCATAAGCCTGTTGACGTCCTTGTTCAATGATGCCACAGACATCACTGAATAAGTTTGGTGATGTTAGTTTATTGTTCATGTTTAGTCATTTATTATGTTATTCTTGATAGATTTTGTAGGTTTTTATTGGTTATAAGGAAAAGAAGCTGATTGAACTTCTTTTCCTTATGTAGTATCTTCTCCTTCTGAGAGAGTAGCC
>BNJS01001898.1_pt1 | contig 29651 bp, 46 predicted proteins | sample 8540461 | NCBI WGS metagenome assembly BNJS01 (sample SAMD00202454, study PRJDB9452) | human saliva metagenome | isolation source: human saliva | place: Japan | reverse complement strand
CCTATAAACATTGATATATACACGTTTAAGGAACGAAATTGCTTTTGTTAACGTTTCATAACGTTTCACATAGATTCATATCCTTATAATAACAGCGTTTCTGCTCATGCTTAGTATCATACGTTTTCTATTTTTCACGGAACAAATACGGAACAAAAAGGCTGCCAATTGGCAGCCTTCTTTATATTATTATTTAACTGTGATTAATCCTTCTGGCTCGACTGTAAAGTCTGGCTTTTCTGCCATTGTTCCATCTTCTCTGATGTAATACCATCCGTCCTTGCCTTTTACAAAAGCATTCGATTCCATGAATCCGTTGTTAGTGTTTAAATAATACCACTTGTCATAGTACTTAACCCATCCTGTGGCCATGCTGCCATCTTCTTTGAAGAAGTACCACTCATTATTGATTTTTTTCCAACCAGTGGCCATTACTCCATCACCGTCTAACCAATACCATTTATCCTTGTCTTTTAGCCAACGATTGACATAACAATAACCGTTGCCATCAAACCAGAACCATTTTCCAGCTATATTCTGCCATTTATTCACAGGATAACTTCCGTCTACGTTTCTGAACCACCAACCAGTGGAATTCTTTTGCCATCCAGCTTTTTGTTCAGTCAATCCATTTTCAATGTCATGCTTGAATTGCTCACGGCTAATCCCCCATTTTGCAAGGTAAGGATATGGATCTACATGATCGCTGTAATTTGCAGGTTGATTATACGTACAGTATTCATGACTCTTAATTCCTTCGATATCGTCTGAATCTAACGTTTTAGGAATATCACCTTCATCGGCAAGCGCTCGAAGTAATTCGACATATAATCTGTAATCTTTTAAGAATTCCTCTTTAGTACTGTGGCTCTCGATTAATTCAACGGCAGCATAGGTTTCAAAATTCCAACCCCCACCTACATCATAAGCGCCATTGTTTACAGGTCCAACTTGCATTACTCTTCCGTTTCCTACAACGTGCGTGAAAAATCCAGAGTCTACAGGTCTACGCATGTGATAATCTGCTTCATTCTGTGCTGTTGAGTTGGGATTCCCTGTTGAATGTGCATGTACTTGATGGAACTTAGGCCATCCAATCTGTGGTAATCCTTCTCTGTATCTACTTGTATCAATTTCCATTTATATTTCCTCCTTCTTATGGCAATGTTGTTGGCCATGGTTCACTTGTTAAATACGAGATAGAACTTACACGAATATCACCGATGTCCCTATCTGTCGGAACAGGGTCAGTAAATTGAAATCGTAACATATTACTATCTCCAACTCCGCCTAAGTACCATGTGCCGTAAGGCGTCCCTTTATCGTTGTAAATCCCGCCAATCAATGACGCTTCAGAACGAAAACCAACGGGAATACCGCCTAAGCCTAAAATAAATACATTTCTTTCACGGTCTGACGGTTGCAATTGATACCCTGGTCCGCCTCGTCTGACAATACCGAACCAACCCCAAGACAAACCGCCGAATTGATAAGTAACTGTATCGTTTTTTCTGCGCACTTTTAAGTATGAGCCACCTAGTTTTGAAACGATGTTCAGATTTCTCCAACCCGTGTCCCCTGTTAGGACTTCCCATCCTTGGTTATGGTTACCCGTTCTTTTAATCCACTTCAAAGCTCCATTTGTCACAGCAGTGTCCACATAAGTAGTGCCAACGGGCGCTATTACCTTACCATTTGGCATGCCTGTTCCGTGGATTTCGTACTCGTTGACTTGTCCGCCTGTCCCGCTTGAAGTTGGGAGCGTAACGCTTCCTCCACCGTCTGACAATGTTAGAGTTGTTCCGCTCAAGATTAGTTTTTGAGGGATACCAACACCATCGCGCCCATTCTCTCCACGAGGTCCAGTGTCTCCTTTTGGTCCAGGTATTCCGTCGTTTCCTTTTTCTCCAGGAATACCTTGGATACCTTGAGGCCCAGTAGCTCCATCTCGTCCTTTTTCACCAGGAATCCCCTGAAGGCCTTGAGGACCAATAGGACCAGCCTCTCCTCGGACTCCTGGAGGACCTTGTTCACCTCTAGGACCTCTTTCTCCAGTAGCACCTTGAGGCCCTGGCTCTCCTTTGTCTCCTTTTGGTCCAGGAGTCAGAGTAATGTTTCTAAGCTCTTCTTTTGTTGCGAAAACGCTAGTATCTACTTTTGGAGAAGATTCAAGTGCTTGCAGCCGTTTCAAGATTTCTGAATCGTCATATCTCGCACCTTCTACATGGATATTGCTTAATGCTTCCTGTAATTCAGCTTTAGTTACAATCTCAGTGATTGCAACAATTCGCTTGCTATCCTTCTCGACTACTGGTAATTCTTTATGTTTATCAATTTCAGAGACACGAACACCAAACGAGAATTTGCAAACATCAGCAGATTGTACTACTTTCTCGATGTATACATATCCTGTGACTGTCTCATCAACAGTAATTAGGCTAGTATCAAACGGCACTTCCACTACATTTCCTGTTACATTTCCGATTATTTCCATGAATCTATTGGAACGTTGAAAATGAAATAACACAATTACTTTCTTTAAATCAGTCCTGTCCATTGTTAATTCGATTACTGCACTATTAGTATCGTGAGAATAGAATTCGTCCTGGATGCGATTCATATTATTTCGAACCTTAGTAGTAAGACTGACATCCCTTTTGATTTTTTTCATATTTCCTCCAATGAAAAAAGGCAGCCACGATGTAGCTGCCTAATAAATTTATTGATTATTTGGACGTTCGTAAGTCATTGCACGAGTGCTATCACTTACTCCGGCAGTTGTTGGATCATTAACGACACCCACGATTACAAATACTGCAAACAGAGCGTTGATAAACACTAATAATTTATCAATTGTTTCTCCTAACTCCAATTTAATATTGAATACAGCTAAGAATGTTTGTAACAATAAAAGCTAGGCTGGCACTAATGTAATCCAAAATGTTTTGTTTTAAAATTCGTACTTTCCAGTTAATCATCATATTTCTCTACCTCTTTCACGATTATTTTTTTTATTTTGTTTTCTTGATTTTTTCTCATTTGGTTAATGTATGGCCTCATGGCTTCTGGAAATGGCAATCCAAGTGCTTCCCAATTTTCCATCAATGAACCAATATAACTAATGATGAAGAATAAGCAGGCTGTGATTCCAATTTCACGATGACCAAGTGCGCGTGCGTACAGCGCTATAACCATCACCACAGCAACTACTAAGAAATGTCGCAGTAAGCCATTAGTACTTGTCTTGCTGTCAAATTTCTTTAGTTTAAAGGCTTTGATGTACCCTGATAAAACATCAAAGAATACTAATCAAAAGCAAAATTTGAATATAAGGACTTTTAAACAATGATTGAAGATGTTCGTTTAAAATTCTTAATTCGATGTCATTCGGCATCATAATTACACGGCCTCAACGTTACCGTTTGCCTTTGGCTCTTTAGGTGCTTCCCACTTCCAAACACCCAATTTTTCCCGTTTTTGCTCAAGGCTTTTAAAGTTCTTCAAGCGTCTGTCCTTGAGTAAGTGAATGCTTCATTCACTTGAACCATACACGTTTGCCCTCTTGGAATTTTTCGATGTGGTTCGGATTTTCAAGAGTGAAAATTTCTTGTGTTTGATAAGTTTTACCAATTTTTCCAGAGATCGCCAATTCTAAACCACGTTTGAATACTGTTGGGTCTAGTGGATTGTCTGTATCTGTTACACGAGCCAATACTGCCCAATCTGCTACCGCTTTTGACCTCTGCAATTTTCGCATCTTTCTGCTCAAGTTTCACTTCATATTCTTGCGCTTGTGTATGCAAGTCTTCTTGTAATTTCTTCACTCCGTCCGCTGGGTTTAATTCTGTCTGTAATTTGTCCGAGGACTGCTTGAATAAAATCTCGTCTGACTCGTTAACACGGTCGCCGATTAAAAACACGGTCAAATGCCGTGTATGGAGCTTCTTGACGAATCGCAACAGAATGTACGGTTGTTTTCTTGTAAATATTTATTGATTACTTTAAATGTCATATATTATTCTTCCTTTTCTTTTCTTGCTTCTTCAAATTTTGCTTGTAGTTCTTCGTTTGACTCGATGATATTCAAAATATCATTGAGTTGTTTTTGCGTTACTTCATAAAGCGCCTTATAGGTCGCTGCATCATTGGCTTTAAAAGCAATATCTTCGCTTAAATTTCTGATTATTAGTTGACTAATTTCTTCTTTCATTTATTTCCTCCAGTTTCTGATTGAGTTCTTGAACGGCCTTAATTAGATAAGGTACAAATGCGGTATAGTCGATATGAAGATAACTATCTTCACTTTCAGGGTCTTTTGAAATTGCTTGAGGAATAATATCTTCAACTTCTTGAGCGATTAAACCGATTTCCTCATGTTTCTTGTTTTCGATGTAATCAAATGAAACCAAGTTAAGTTGGTTGATTTCATTCAACGCTTGAACAGATGTACTTGTGATATTCTCTTTCAAACGTCTATCTGAAGATTTTTATCAATCCAATATTTAACACTTCCAGAACCGATTTGATTCCACCAAACAACGGCATTATTTCCGCCTTTTGGATTCGAACCTCCTCCAATAATCTCAGAATCCCACATGTTCAATCCTTTGAAAAACTTAGGCTCTTTATAATAATTTATATTTCCATAAAAATTAACAGAAGATTCGGATGAAAAATCGACCTTTTTGTAAAAATTAGCATTGTTTTTGCAATACATTTCACCAGTTCATAAGACGTACCACGCATAGGGACCTGATTTCCCCAATCAGTTCCCAGTTAACCCAAAAGAGCAACTTGCTCCCAAGCTGAGCTACCGTTACTCATACCAACTGCGAATTGATTTTGACCAGTCAACCAATAAGTATTTGGGTCTTTATCATGCGTTCCAATTTGGAATCCACCAATCTTGCCCTTGTACCCCTCAAGCAAGGTTGCTGATACTACTACTGACCGTAGCTTATTGATAAAAGCAGTTTTAGCAGCAAGCGTATCTGTGAAAATGTTACTCGCAACTAGCTTGTCAGCAAATGCTTGGTCCATTCTCACTTTGTCAGCAGTCACTGCTTCAGCATCTAATATCGTAGTCGTGACCGAACCTGATTCAAAATTAGAAGTCTTCAATTTATCAATCATGGCCGACTTGATAACAGCGTTATCTATTAAAGTATCGCCCGTGATATGAGTAGCTCTACCGATAATGCGGTTATTACCGTTAGCACCAACGTTGATACCAGCGATTATATCTCCTGCACTATTCAAGGCCTTTATAGCAAAACTATCTTTTAACAATGACATAGACACTCGATTATACTCGTTGTTGTAGTCAGTGCTATCTACGAATTCCTCAGGAATTAAACGTTTATCAACAATCATAGGCTTATGAATAACGATATTGCCTGGACTTGTAAGAGTAAATCTAAGTGAGTACTCATTAAGCTCTCCCGTCATAGGAATGTCTAAATATCCTGTAAATACCTGATTGCCAGTTTTATTAAGCAAAATTTGAGAGGCATAATACATCCCCAGCTCTGGAGTGTTATCCAATAATTGAATTAAAACCATACCATTTTTAGGCACTTTTTCTACTTCAATCTCGACACGATACCCAAGACTCTCACCTTGTTTCACAAACTTTTTAGTAAGAGGGAATCGAACCCCCAACCACCCTGACATAGAATCAGTATAGTTAATTCTGATACCATCATGATCACCAATATTAACACGTTCTAAATGCTTATCTGTTTCGACTGATGAAATGTATTTAGGAATCTTGGTTGGCGCATAAAATAGATTAGTAAGGCTACTAAATCTCTTTCCTACTTCAACCTCAAACAATTCTGAGGTTAAAGCCATACGAGCGACGTTTGAGGCAACGTTTGAATCCGTACTACCCAAGATACGCTCATAGAGTTGATTAGTTTCTCTAACTCGCTGAAAATCCTTGGTGTTTTCAGAAACAGTTTTCTTCATTTCTTCAACAAGGTCAGCACTCGCCCCAGCTTTCTTCAAGGCTTCCTCTGATTTTGCTTTAATTTCATCAAGTCCAGTTGGGCTGAATTCTTGGAACTTTTGATTGATTTCATCAGATAGCACACGCTTAGTTTCTTCAGCTTTGGCTTTGATAGCATTCACTTCATCCGTAAATTGATTTATCAATTCTTCATTTTTTCGGTCAAAAGCAAGATCAGCATTCTTAATTTCTCTTGCCAACTGTCGTTCAAAATCACTTTGAAATTGCTGTGTTTCACTCTTAATAGCATCGCTTACTGCGTTACCAATCGCATTTGCAAGACCTGACTGGAATTGACCAAAGCCAATAGACTTCAATTTCTTAGCCATTGGTGAGTAGGTATATTTAGTGATTTTCTTCCTTACGTCTAAATCGAATGTTTCATGGTAGATACCTACCACATCGAACATCTGGACAGGAACATCGCTCTGACCCACAACGCCAATCTCGATGCTATTTTCAAGCATATCGCATAGGCTTGTTCTAAAATACTGCTTGCCATATTCTCTAAGGCTTGCTTCATCCTTAACATCTTGGTCATTAACTTCTACAACATCTTCATAAATCTGACCATATTTGTTAATTAGCGGACTATCCACAACTACAGAAAACTTGCGGTCAGGCGCCTTTTCTCCCTCACCTTTGACTGTCGCGATGAAAGTAATTCGAGTCTTCAAAGACTTGGTAGAGGTTTTTTGCTGATAGCTAGACAGGTTCTTTTTGTACATAAACAGAGGATTCGTTTTCCGAACCGCCATTTTTTAGTAATCGTACTTGATACCCACGTCTGACTAAATCACCGCCCCATTGACCAATAATAGAATGCTTATCTTTCGCAAATGCCTCCATGGCATTCTTAGATTCAACATTTAATGTGTGTCTATCTTCAATATCAGAAAAAAATGAGAATGGATTATTACGAGTAATGCTCCCAGCAAATTGACTTAAAGCAGTCGAACCAGTCACTCTATCCAAAGAGATAGAATTTACCACATAGTTATTCAAGAGAGTGAATACTTGGTTAGCATAGACATGAATATAGCCATGCTTCTTCTCAACCTCGAAAATGACAAAATCCTGCTCGCCGTGTAGATCATCAGCAGTCAAGAAAGTTTCTTCTCTCAACCGTTGCCATAAAATGTTGTTAGTAGGGAATTTGAATATTAATTGATAGGTGCTATTTGCTTCTTGTGTGATGTTATCATCGTACGCGGCATTAAGAGGAATATTCCCTTCTGTTAAGTAAATCATACTCGATACCTCCAATTAGGACGAATAGTCACCTTGCGTACATTACCAGTAAATGTCACACCATTACTACCAACAGGTATTTCAAAAAATCCTCCACGTTTTCTAAGAGTGTTCTGCACTGTCCCACTGGCATTAAAGATATTTTGTTTTCCTTGCCTGCAATCGATTGTAGTTTTTGTATTTACAGTCAGATACATGGTCTTATTGCCAATTGTAAGTGATACATCCCCATCGCCCTCAATCTCGATGATAGGCTCTGAATAGACCGTACCGATATTATCAATCGTTCCAGCGCTTGTTAATACGACTGGTGCGATATTCTTCGGATATCTGAACGGTTGCATGTCTAACTTGATTTCTAAATTCCAAGCATCATTTCCAAAAGGTTTATAACTAGCATCACAAAGTTAGCATAAAACAATGAGCCAAGCTGATAGCTAAATTCCAAAACATTATCATTCGATTGAAACTTATCAAGAATACTTTCAATATCAACCATTTTTTTAACGTAGAGAGTGAAGGGCCTTTCGTAACTGTCGAAAGAACCATCTAACACACGGTAACTACCATTAACTCCATAAAGAGTTGCCTTCTCTCCTTTTGGCGTAGCCGCCTCCACCTTCCCAAAGTCAGTCACAACACAATTAGGAAGGGTTGATGTGTTAAAACCATTGATAATCATATAATCCATTAGATTCCTTCCCTTGCATAAATTGCACCATGTTGTTCATAGGTTTTAAGCGAGATAATGTCATTGTCCAGATAAACATCTGACGATTTTTCAAGGATAGCAGTAAGGATTCTCTCCATACTCGCTCTCAGATTCGCTATTTCAGAAACGGTCTTACTCTCATGAGCCTCAAATTGGGTTGACGGCATAGCCAATTGTGCCTCAAGGATTTTAGTAAAGTGTACAGAGGAATTCAAATCCATGTCATCTCCTGAGAATACATCTGAAATTTCATCAACCATTCCTCCGACCGTTTGTTTGACATCCTTAAATTGCTCTTGTAATCCTTGATCTAACCCTTCCATAATGGCGTTACCTGCAGGAATTAATAACTTTCTATCATACTCGATTGGTCCTTTGTGATCTCGAGATCGGTTTGCAACTCCTCCAATGAAGTCTGTTACAGCTCCCATGCAGCTTTCAATCCGCCTAGAAATCCATCTATAATGGCTTTTCCTGCCGCCCACAGAGTCGATTTTACCCAGACTTGAAACAATGTTGCCGCCCATTTCTCCTATCTTTCCGAGTACTTCTGGAATCATTTGTACTAATCCTTTAATCAAGCTGGAGATAATTTCAACACCAGCATTTAAAATCTGAGGTAAGTTGTTCCAGATTGTAGTCACCAGATTAGTAATCATATTGATTGCTGTGTCCACTAAGTCTGGAATTCTCTGGATAATCCCACTAATTAAATTAGTAACAACTTCGAACCCTGAACTGATGAATTGAGGTGCGTTGCTGTAAATTGTTTGCAGCAACGATGAAATTAAATCAATTCCAGCTTGTAAGATGCCTGGAGCAGCTTGAACTAATCCATCAATTAATTGGAATACAAAGTCTGTTCCAGCTTGGAAGATTGATGGCCAGTTCTGCATAAACGACTCAACGAGTCCATTAACGATATCACTTACAATATTCAGTAGTCCTGGGATTGCTTCTAGAGCGCTGTTGTATATTCCCATGACCATATCGCTTCCCATTTGCAGCAACTCTGGTACTGATTCCATGATTGAGCCTAAGTTCTCTCCTATAGCTGCACTGGCTAATTCAAACGCTGATTCTAGGATGTCTGGCACACCTTTAACCACGTTCCACAGCATTGGCAAGAAGTTATCTACAAAGAATGTCTTAGCAGTGTCTGCTAATGCAATCAGAGCAGGCTCTACATCTTCACCAAGCGCTAAATCACCGAGCAAGTTATGCGCTGCAGCCTTCATCGCATTAAATGAGCCAGTGAAAGTCGTGGATGCTTCTTTTGCAGTGGTTCCAGTGATGTCAAGATTATCTTGAATCGCGTGGATAGCTTGATACACATCATTCAGATTGTTGATGTCGTATTTCGTTCCAGTGAGCTTTTCTGCATCTCTTAATAAGCGCTGCATCTCTTCTTTAGTACCACCATACAGTACAAATTCGTTACAATTCGCTAGATTGTAACCGTCTTTTAAAGACTGCTCTATGTCACCATAGAGATTAGACTATCTCTTGTGCAGTTTCTGCACCCTAGCGCTTCGGTTCGCTTGAACCTACTCTACTCCATTAAAAACACTGACGTTTTCTCTGTTTCGATAGTCGTTACACTTTCAAGATTAAATCTTGCTTAGCACGATATTGTCTAAGCTGCTATGCTTAGAGTTTCATCGTTTTCACTAGGTTTACCCTCGGCTATGGCTTTTCTACCGAGCTTTAAATTGTCAAGCATGGTGTAGTTCTGTTTAGCAAATCCTTGATAAGCCGTCTGGATGCTTTCCATTGAAGTCCCCATCTTGTTCGAGTTATCGGCCATGTCAATCATCGCCATGTTGGCCACTTCCGCAGCTTTTGCAGTATCACCGCCCAACGATTGCAGCAAGCTTGCACTGAAGCCTGTCACGTTCTCCATATAAGCGTTGGCAGACAATCCAGTCGTTCTATATGCTTCATCCGCATACTTAACTACTTGTGCTTTGCTATCTTTGAATAGCGTTTCAATACCACCTAATGATTGCTGCAAGGAAGCTCCCTCGCTTAATGCAGCAGTAATACCAGTCTTAATAGCAGCACCAATTCCAAGCGCTGCAGCAGCTTTCAAGGCTACACCCTTAAATCCGCTCATGAAGCTAGTACCTGCTTGCTCACCAGAGCTTGCAGCTTCTGGACCCATGGCTTTACTAATCATTCCGCTAATTCCTTTTGCTGATGGGATAATTTGAACATAAGCAGCTCCTAATTCTGTTGCCATTAGTCATCCTCCTTTCTTAACAATTTCTCTCTTTCTCTTAAGAAGTCCTCGCTTGATTCAAATCCAACCAAGTCGCTTGTTTTCGATTTTTGCTGTGATTTTGTCAACAATGCGAGCATAGATGCTGGATAGTTGCGACCGTTCATGCCGTCCTTTGTCTGCTGCCATATCAACACGTTTAACTTGTCTTGTATTCCAGCGACCAGCAAAGTCTCAAACGGAACTCCGATATCATTCATCTTCATTTTGATTCTTGAGTCTTCTCTTAAACCAAAAGAAAAAACGGCCACCATTTTTAACGGCAGCCGCCTGTAATCGTATATTTGATATGTTTCAGCAAGATCACAGATAAGCGCGTCTTCATCAGTCGCTACCATTTTAGCGAGGATTAAGATTTTTAATTCTTTATTTTCAAAATAGTTTTCATAGTGTCCCACAACATCTTCTTTAGTCACTAATCCATGCTCATTGCGCATGCTATTTAAGAATGCTTTGGATTCATCTTTAAATACAAACTCGACTAAATCTGGAAGATATAACACGCTCTTTTCTACCTTTGAAAGTGCCTCTAAAAAATCGTAACTCTCAAGTAATTCTTCAGCGATACTGTAATTGAATCCTGCTTCTGTTGTTCCTGTAATCATTTAATTACCCCTTCTTTGAAATATATTCGTAGTGAGTGAAACCTTCAGTATCTGGGAATGCAGATACAGTACTTTCATATCCAAGCGTATTAGAGTCTGAGTATGGGATTTCTCCCATTTCAGTCAATTTACACATAGGAATAACCACGCGTTTCAAGTAGCCGCCTTTTAATACAGTATCAATTACCATTACTTGCTCTTCGGCTTCCTCTAGACCTACTTTAATTTTTCAATCCTGTTTCAGAGATCCTTCGACATTTGACTTTCCATAAATGAATTTAAGTACATCGATATTCAATGCTTCAATAAATGTCATTTTGAACTTATCTGTCTTTTCTTTTTGCACCGAGTTAACGATGGCACCGCCCCATGCTTTGATGTCCTCACTAGATGCCGTATTTTCGTTTTTAATTCCATCTTCTGAGATGAAAACCAAGATTTTCAATGCTGCATCCAATTCAGATTTTGCATCTTCTGGCAATGCTGTTTTTAATGGAGCTACAAACACGGCACCAGCAACTTTAGGCTTTACGGCCGTTACCTTTGTAACATCGTTTTTATTTTCTGCCATCACAATTCTCGCTTTATTAATAGTGTTTTAGTACTCAAATACTGCTTGATATCTATATTTTTTACTTTCCGTATCTGTGTATATGTAGTCGCTATTAAGCGATACACCAGATATATCATCTAATTCGACTAACATCTCAACTGCAGCCTTAACTGCTTCATTCAACTGTGCAGCCTTGTACAGCGTTGAATCATAGCTCTGAAATACAATAGTTGAAGACTTGAGATGTTTTCTCTTTCCGCTGCCAGTCTGTTCGATTAATACGAATCTATCTGGCATCTTAGCTGCACGCTCCATGACTACTTTGCAGTCAAGCTTAGTAACTAAGAAATTGCGAATCGTTTCAAGAATCATCATCTCACCGCCTTTAATAGAGTATTATTCTTTTTTGTGTCCTTGATTGCCTTTACGGTGGTAGCTTTAACACTCGCATTGGCACGAGTTTTCCCTGTGAAAGTAGATACTTCATATCCATCTCCAGCTCTCCCTTTTATTGCTTCAGCGCGTTCTCTGAGCATTGCTTTTACCTCTTCTGAGCGCAGCATATCTCGAACACCTTTACTGTTCAGTTTGAACTTGAAATCACTCATATCTTTCCACCGTCACCTTCTTATGCCAACGAGTAGGAACTAGCTCCTCAATCCCTTCCTGGACAGGGCCAAATGAACGGAACTTCTGTCCAAAGAACTCAATAGTCTTATCTTCCCATTCGTGAGTGTCTCCTTTAGGAATGCCCAGCAGATAGACTGCTTTCTTTCCTTCAAGTTGCACTGAATTAATAACATCATCGGCACTAGCAGGAGCAACAAGGACATCCTCTACTTGAGCAGCCTGCTCTTCGAAGATGTCAGCTCCAAATCCATCACTGCCAGTCTTGACAGTTTGATATAGAGTGACTGTAATACCTTTAATTTCCATAAGGCTCAATCACTCCAAATCTTTGAGTTGTTAGTTTTAACCGTTTCTTTTCTGACTCTTTAATGAAGATGCCGCCTCCTGGGACTAAATACGAGCCACTAACCGAGTACCCCATTGCGCTTTGTGCGAATTGTGTCATCGGTTCTTGAGTCGTTGAAGTCATTAGAGCACGAGAAACGACATCAACAGTCACAGACTTAACAACGTTCCTAAAACTCTCACGCTCCAGAATCATATTGTCTAAGTCTTTGCCGTATTGATAAGCCTCTTCACGCAGCATGTCTGATACTGTATCAAGAAGCGCTTCGGCCCGTTCTCTTTCAGTAGGCTGCAGATTTCTCCACATCTTCTGTAAGTCATCTAAAGTAGCAAATGAAGCCATTAGTCATCATCCTTTGCTTCTTTCTTTTTAGTTGCTTTTTTCTTTGGCTCTTCTAATGGCTCCCATGAGCCAGACAGCACGCTGTCTGACTCAATGATGACACCATTCTCTTTATTGATATATTTCATATCGCTGCCCTACGATTCTTTAACGCGTGCGAAGGCTGTTTCGTCTAAGATGCCCCATCCCACATTAGCTTTTGTACGCAAGCACACTTCGTTATGAGCTTTTAAGTCGCGACCTGCTCCATCTGGATCACCATATTGAATTACTTCTAATGAGATTGTGTCAGCATAACCCCATTTGAAGCTGTTTTCGAAGTCACCAACGATAACATGGTCTTTTTCTGCAGTGTTTGTGCCTGTTGGAATCATATTTTTTGTTGAATCAGCAATCATGCCAGCAAATACTTCTGGACATTGACCAAATTTAAATTCTGGATATTGAGTAACTCCGTTTTCTTTCACTTTAGACAATGCGTGTGTAGCTTGAGGAGAGAAGATGATTCCGTTAACTACTCCTCCAGTTGCTGTAACTGTATTTGCTGCAGAATCGATATTATCTTCAATATTTGCTTCTGCATAAGTTACAACGTTAGTCTTAATTTGGCCGTCAAATGAATTTTTTTCTTTGAAAGTGCCATCCGTCATAGATTTAGGCTCTAACCCATGAATACCAGCAATATCAATCGCTTCTGCTAGTTTTTTAGAGAATCCTTCGTTAAATGCTTCTAAGAATGTGATTTTCTTTTCTTGACTCATTGTTAAGAATTTATCTGAAACTCGAGCTTGATATGTGATCTCATAAGGGCGCACTACTTTAGGCTCAATAGTAGCTTTTCCAGCTTTCACTTGTTCGCCTTCTCCTACGATCTGTGCATTTCCTTCTAAATTAAATACAAAGAATTCGTTACCTTCTTGAGGCACTGGGTCTTGTTTTGAAACTTTAGCTAATACTGATTTTCCTTTAACTTTTGAGAATAATTCTTTTTACTAATTGAGGCGGATATAATGTTCCTGCTTCTAATGCTGTTTTATCTGTCATATTTATTTCCTCTTTTCTTTTTGTTTTATAGATTTAATTGTTGCAACACTTGTTGCATTGATGCTGTTCTTGAATCAACTTCTGGCTCATTTGATTTTCATTGGCGCGATTACTTGTTTTGGTTTAACAAATGCAGATAATCGTTCTGCATCGGCTTGCAAGCTCTCTTCATCGCTCCCTTGAAGTCGTTCGGCTAAGTCGTAAGGCAATCCATTACGAACAGCAATTTGAGCTTTAAGCTGTGATGCTTTGTATTCGTCTGAGACTTTCTGCAGCTCCGCGAATTCTGCCTCTTTAGCGCTAATAAGGCCATCTTTCTCGATGAGCAGCTGATTATTTACCTCGATGGTTGAAAAGCTGAGTCCAGCTCTTTCTTCTTCCAATTCCTTCACACGATTTTCAAGCTCTTCAGTTTTTGCTTGTGCGCGTTTAATTCGCTCACTAACAATCTTGTTAAGCTCTTCTTGTTAAATGTTGTGTTTTCAGACATATAATGTCTCCTTTCCCTCTTTAACCTGTGAGTCCAGTAGATTTTTTTATTAAAAAAAGCCGCTATATAAATAGCCGCTTTTAGTTTAATAACTGATTTTTTGAACGCGCTTAGGCTTGGCCGTAGCGCATGCCCAGTGTGCCAATAGCGCACTGTCCATTAAGCTGATATCGACATCATCAAAATGTGAACGATATCCGAAGCCCCATTCGAGCCGATATTTCTCTATATCGCAGTTTGTTACAACTTTTGACGGAGAAGGCTGCCCAGAATGGCAAATTTGTCTTCTGGTAAATGCCTTTCTCCCCACATCGCATTAGCTTTACAATAATCTCTTTAACAGTTGGCAGAATAACATTCTTAATTCCGTACTCTCTTAATTCGTCATAAAGGACTTTTTGTCCAGAAGCTCCATCTATAACAATTTGAGCAACGTTTGCTTTTTTAAGAAATGACACAATCCAGTCATTTCCATTTCTTACTGATTGACAATCTACCGCCTCAGTAAATATATCTCCGTAGTCAGTTTTAACAGAGATACTCAATGCAACGTTCGTACCATCCTGGCCATACTTAATACCAGCGAATAGCTGTCCTTTAAATTGAGGAATTTCTTCAATTCTCAACGCTTCCCATTCTGTCTCTGAGATAGCTGATTTCTGATTATATTTAGGCCAAAAGCCAAGCCGCTGCACGTTATGATCGAGCTTATCGTCACCAAGCTCCGCCTCAATTTTCCGCTCGTCTAAGTGGTAACCCATTGATGGATTGGATTGATACCAGGCTTCGACATCGTTAATATCTCGCTCTTCTGGAACTGACCACTCACACCATCCAGAATATTTAGCTCTACCAAACAGGCATGCTTCCCTAAATTTAGAGAATACTGTTCCGCTTGATACTGGTGTTGGAGGTGTTCCACATAGAATAGTGATAGGATTCTCACTATCTGTTACTGTATATTTCAGAGCTGATTCTTGCTCTGTGGTGTACTCTTGCGCTTCATCGATTACTAAGATATCGAATCCCTCACCGAGTCCTCCGTTCGATGTTCTCGTTCTGAACTGGATAACTCCTCCAGTAGCATATAGCTCAATACGTTCTTGACCTTTAGCACGAATTGAGTTGAAGTCTTCTCCATCTACATAACCCATTTTTTCAAGGTATTTTTTCATCTTTTCAAAAGATGAATGCGATGTACTGATTCTGTGTGCTGTATGCAGAATGTTCAATCCTTTATGCAGCGCCCATAATTCTACAATGTAGAGAATCTCAGACTTACCATTCCGCCGTGGGATTGAATATCCGAATTTCTGATGCACCCACAGTCCTTTTTTATCCAAAGCCATAACAGGCTCTAACAGCTTCTTTTGCCATGTGTAGCATGACAGACCTGTCTTCTCGTATATTTCAATGGCTTCTTTAGCTAAAGAACGTTTTTTTACAAATGGCAAAAGGACAGCTTGTGTAGGAATTTGATTCCCATATTTCTTCCTAGCCACTCAATCATCCTTTCTATTTTTCAGCCTTTTTAGCAGCTTTGTCTTTTAATTCAAGATATGCTGCGCTCTTTTGATTTTTGATTTACAAAATCTTGTAATGAGATGTTATTCATTGCAGCTCGTCCAAGCTTCTTCACAATGGCTTGATATTCTCGTCTGTCTTCGGATGCTAGATTATCTGCCACATCACTCTCACGCTGCTTGTTGAATGCAGAACGCGTATTAACCTCATTACTCCACTTCTTAGTCCAGGCATTCTGCTTCTTGCCATCGCCTGGATGATAATCAATAGTGCATGTACATCTATCATGCCGTTTAAACACATCTCTACTGACACCAGGATAGTGATACACTCCAGCGATTTTGTCGCACCAATCGCAACAATTACCATCCGTGCTGCGGATGATTTTAGGCTGCAGTCCAGCGTTGTAATGGAAGTCTGCATTAACTTGAATATGCTTATCTACTACATTTTTGCTGAAATTCACTACTGGTTCACCTAGAATCCATGAAACATCATCAAATGTATTCTCATAAGCTATGCGATTGATTAAACTGTCTATTCTCGCTTGATTTATAGGAGCTTGAATAGACTTCAATCCGATTCCAGCTTTTTTATTAAGCTCTTCTTGCACTCTCATAGCATAAGAACTAACCATCCTGTGGTTAGTTCCTAGTACATCGTTTAAGATACGCTCTGCAATGTTGTAATACATTTTCCCGTCTGGCAGCACAGCACTGCTAATGTTCTGCTGTAGGGCCTCTGAGATTAGTCTTCCAAGCGATACGGCAAATTCGTGCGCATCAATGAAGTTAGCTTTACCATTTGTTAACAGAAGCAGCAATCTTTTTAATTCTGGATTATTCTCAGCAGCTTCAAAAAAATCTTTTTGAATTTTTTCAAGCAATCCTGGAACAATATCATCCATTCATATCAGCTCCTTTCACATTTATTGCTAACACCATTATTCAGCAGTTTTATCTTCAATTTTAGTTTTATTCAACATTTCTGTTGCTTCTGCTTCGCTCATACCTGTTGACATAAGCAGCGTAATTCCATTTTCCTTAGAAAGTACGCCTTTCTGGTAATTACTGAGCAGTGAAGTTATCTCATAAGTTGAGATAATCCTATTTTTCTGTTTATCAGCTCCATTTTCATTAGCTACCGTTTTTTGCTCTATTACCTCTTGTGCAGGTTTAACATCCATATTTCCTTTAATTCCGCTCAAATCGTAGATAATGTCTGGAGTCAAGAAGTTAGGCATTGCTTGATTAAATTTAGAAACGGCATCACCTAATAGAGATAGTGCCGACACATCCGCTTCGAACAGCGGTTCCCACTTGAGTACTGTATTAGAGAATTCTTTTCTCAAGTAGCGCACTTCATCGCGTAGACATACAGATACATAAGCTACATTAAGAAGTCCAGAGCCTAGGGAACGCTGTGCAGCCTTTCCTGCAAGTCTTAAGTTCTCATGGCTTGCCTTGATAGCTTCAACGCTTGACGGATTATCTGACACGAAGCCTAAATCATCCAGTGTTAATCCAGTTTCACCAGCAAATCCAGCAGCAGCCATCTTGAGCTGCTCAACAAACGGAGTCATGCTTGCTGCAGTGAATTGTCCTACAGTAGGCTTATCTCTGTCATCGTCCTTAGTAAACATGATGAAGCTTGAGATAGTCGCTTTCCAGCTTTCCATCGGCTGCGCATCCTGGCTAACTCCAAGCACATATTTTTGAGGGAATGAATAGAACTCAGCAGTCACTTCTGAACGCTCAATAGTGCGCTGTGCTGTTTTCTGATAATCAATCCCAGAGCGAGTGATACGCGAGCGCCCAAATGGTCTAGAAGCGTCTGGCCTGTGAATTACTGGCACCAGCAATGGAATTCCAGTAGGATTTTCAATCGTGTAAGGCTCTCCATTCTTTGGATAGAATATTGTTTCCTCTGGAGTGAAATACGCTTCTAATGTAGGAGTATTGTTTTCTCCTCGTTTTAGCACCGCATATCCTTCCGTTAATAGGTTAGTGATTGGATCTAGAACACCAGTCGCATTACTTGCCTCGATGACTTGCAAGCGTGGCATTCCTTCTTCATCCTTCGATATATAAATAAAGCAGCATGAACCAATCAACGCGGATAGGATTGCTGAATCAAAGAAGATATCTGGATTGTTAAATCGGAATATCTCATTAGCGTTAAAATTGTCGTTTGCAAATTCTCTGAACACTAATCTATCAGCTAGGCTGTCTACTGCTTTTGTAGTCCAGCCAAGTACTGTCTTGTATTTATCTCTAATCTGTGCTGGAATCGTAATTCCATCCGAATTATCAAGTTTCTGCATTGAATAGTAGTCATATCGCATTAATACTCTGCTGCGATATAGATTCAGCTTGTTCTGCAGATATGCTTTGCCTTTTAGTTCCATTTCTTTCTCCTTTTCGTGTTTTTGGCGCGAGAAAATATGTACAGTGACTGCGTGAAGGTCGCGAGAGCTGCAGGGTAGGTCCCTTCCCCCCTATCAGTCTGGAACGTAATTTGTCCAATCTTTAGTTTGTGGCAAATTTCGGTTCCCTACAGTATTTTTGATTTCTCGTGCTTGATTGAATAATTTATCTGATTTTTCTCTATTGCATGTCCAGTGAGCGAGCTGTAGGTTATCGATGTCGCTTGGATGTCCTCCTTTGTTTATCGGAATGATGTGGTCAATCACTGGTGAGAGTGGGTGTGGATGTTTTAATCTCGTGTCAACAGGTTTTCCACAGATTCCACAGATATTCTGAGTTTTCAGTATAATCTTCTTGTTCTTCTCGAATGCGACACGGTGGGGGCCAATTCTATCTGGGCGGGCCATTTTATTTCTCCTTAAAGGGGTATTTTTTTATTTTTAGGGTAGGGGGATTTTTAATTCCCTATTTGTGTTGTTTTTATTGTCATGTATCAACGTTTTTAATTATTCTTTGAATGTATCTGAATTTCACATATCTTATATTGTGTTAAATTCGAGCAACGCTCGAACTCATTGATTTAATAATGTTTTTTAAACTTTCCTTTTTGGAATTTACATTTTCTCATTATGTTAAATTGAACATCGTTATAAGTAGAAATCGTCCATCGATTTATCCTGCTGATACTATTGAATTCAATGTATCGAAGTGTAATGTCTGGACTTGCATGATTAAATAGAACCATCAACATGGCTACATCTTTATTATTTTTATAGTGATGGTATCCAAATGTTTTCCGCATGGTGTGCGTTCCAACATTCTCAATGCCGATATCTTCCGCTGCAGCTTTCAGAATGTAATATGCTGCTTCTCTTGTAATCGGCTTGTTCTTTCCTTTACGACTCTTGAACAGATAATCTTGAGGATTCATGTTGCTGATGTACTCTTGTACTTCTCTTCTTAGAGATCGATTCATTTTCCGCTTTAATATCTTTCCTGTCTTCATCTCTCTAATGTTAACGTACTGTCCTTGCACATCCTTCACTTTTAACTTAATGATGTCGCTTATTCTTAATCCTAGGTTAATTCCGAACATGAACAGCATATAGTTTCGCTCGTTCCATTCCTTCAGATAATCTTTCATAGCTTGCACATCGTCTGGATCTCGAATCGGTTCCACATAGTTCATGCTGCTTATCCTTTCCAAAAACTAAAGAGCGCACCTTGCAGCACGCTCTTTGACAGTTTCTATTGGTTTATATTAGGGGATGCCGCGAGTGGACTCGAACCACTCTCATAATTCCTATGCGGCACTTGTTGACAGTCGTCCATGCTGCCAACGTGTATACACCTTTTCCAGGACTGGCTTTGATGTAGCTGTTTCCGCAGCTTCATCTTTGTTTCCCTACTTTTTCTATATTAACATTATAACTTGTTTATCTTTGTTTAAACTTTCAAATTACTTTCAAAGTTCTCCCAAGAAGTCAAACAAGTCTTTGACATTCTTTCCTTTTTCATACTTCAAGAATGAGCCTCCATCGTAATAGTGGGCAAACTCTATCTTGGCTTTATCAAGCAGCCTATAGAATTCAGTCGAAGAGTAATCCAAGTCCATGTAGATAGCAATGTCGCTCACGTTACTCTTGACATACTTCTCAATTAGAACCTGCCGATAATACGGATCACGTATTTTGTTAATAGCTTGCTCTATCTTATCCATGTAACTTCTGGCTGTTTCTTGTCTGACGATGTGTTCTTCAATCGGATTGCGCACAGTTCCTGTGTAGCTTCTAGGCTCGAATGAGAATACTGCTGTTATCTTGCTGACATAATTATCTCCAGCAATCTTCTTGAGAGTTTTATAATGTTCTAATACTTCCGTTATTCCTTCAATCGTGGCCTTAGTGTCTAGCTTCATCTAACTCCTCCCTTAAAACGGTAAGTCATCCTCGCTGAATTCGATTGGCTCAGCTTCATTGCTATTAAACACTTGCTGATTGCTTCTTGCTTCCACAACTTTCTTAGTCTCTAACAATGAGAAGCCTTCCGCTAATACTTCTGTGATGTAGACTGTCTTTCCGTCCTTGTCATAGCTGCGTGTTTGAATTCTTCCCTCAATCCCTACCAGCGAGCCTTTATCTGTAAATTTAACAAAGTTTTCTGCAGCCGTGCGCCACATTAGGCAATTAATAAAATCTGCTTCATACTCTCCACTCTTATTCTTGAAGTTGCGCTGCGTTGCAACGCTGAACTGCGTATATTTAGTGCCGTTCGCTGTGAATTTTAGTTCTGGCTTTTTAGTAAGTCTTCCAACCACTACTACATGATTAATCATTATCTTTCCCCTCCAATAGATATTTCTCGTGAGCTTTCAAATCGCCTTTAAGAATACGAGTCACTCGATTGAACTCTTTGATTGCTTGAGACTTCATAGGCTTAATGCCTTCTCTTCGAGCCTCGTCTGTTTCTGGGATGTAATATCCTGTTCTTCCGTTCCTATCTCCGATGATTACAATCTCATAGCGATTTACTAATGTGTCGATAATCTTCTTCACTCGTCTTTCTGAAAGTTTAGTGATTCTTGAGATGTCCACTCTGTTAATTCTTTTAGTGTCGCTGTTTGGAATCAATCTCAATACCATTCTTTCCTCTGCGCCCATTCGTTCCATTAGCAGCTCTCCTTCAATTCTTCTAATCTGTCTAAATTATATCCAGACCAGGCATTTTCGAAGTGTTCATCTAATGTCACTACTGGAAGTTGTTGGAAAGCCGTTTAATTTAATTTCTTCTAGCTTCTCTGGATGTTCAGATACATCCACTGACTCAAATTGAATTTTATTTTGATCTAGCCACATCTTTGTCATCTCGCACTGGATGCAGTTGTTTTTTGAGTATACTTTAATGTTCATGTTCTATTCCCCTCTTGATATTCCAATAAATCTATCTTTGTCAAATTTAGCACTCATCCGTGTATTGTCTTCTCTGTCTGTGTACGTGAACCAGATAGTTTTTTCGTACTCTTCCAGGTCTTCAACATTCTTGAATTCGTATGCTACTCCGTTTTCTAGAAACAATACTATTTTCATGTTATCCTCTCATGTTCTTCTGGATTGACATCACAATCCCTGCGATTGAACCAATTAACATCAGAATTGATAGAATTGCTATGTGTGTAAACAATGGCAGCATAACTGCATACCATGTGATGGGAACTCCAATCAATTTAATAATTGCTAAGATCGTGCTTAAACTTAATGCTGCTACAAACATATATGTCAGTAGTCCTGTTTTTTTATCATCCATCCTTATTCCTCCTCTAAAGGTACACCGTCAATTAATTCAATCGATTCTTCAACCATGTCTACTACCTTCCAAATTACTGATTCGCCTTTATAACCAATAATGATGCTCATACCGTTTTAAACTTTGAGAAATATCAATTTTTCACCGTTAAATTGATGAGTTGCTGTTCAATCTGTTTTCTCATCATTAACATTTTTATCTAATATTCTTGGTTTAATCATTTAACTCTACACCTCTTTATTCACATACAACTCGATGATTTCTTGCCCAAATAGTTCAATTGCACGTTCGGCATCTTCTGTTTTTCAAAATAACCAAAATAATGTAAATTGATATAATTAAATAAACAATCAATTTGAAGTTCTTTTGTCATTTGCATTAAAAACAAAAGTATTTCAGTTTTATTATCATGCCATTTTTGGTTTCCAATCCTCGTTGCATTCGTCTCTAAACGCTCTGAATCGTGTCAGTAGATTTCTGCGTTTTGTTTCCGTTTCAACTTCTTGTTCAGTTCTGAAGATATGTCCTTGACTGAATGCACCATCAATCCATGCTGAATCATTCCACTCTCACAAGTAACGTTTCCAAATTCGTCAACAAAATAAAATTCTTCTCCTTCTTCAAAGATGCGTTCTGCGTACTCTAATGTTTCGATCTTTTTATCTAGTTCTTCTCTTTCTTTTTAAGTCTTTCTAATTTTTCCATCGTTATCCTCCACTTTTACATAAAAAATATTTTTAATTCTGATAACTATCGTATTATCAATGTGTCCTTCTTCCACTGTTGCACTTCCTTTTTGGTAGTTCGGCGAGTATATCGTATAGTACCTTATCATAATCCACTTTTTCATCGCCTGTTCAGCTTAATCAACATTTTTAAATGCTTTTCAGCCTTTCTCAAATCTTCATTCATCTTGCCTTTAGAAGGTGCGCGCAGCACGTATTTCAAGATATTGCCGACTAGATAACCATCAATCGCATTTTCGTATTTCGGCAGAAAATTATCCATCACTTCGAACACTTCTAATCCGTTAACTCCTCTGTAGTGGCTTGGATGGTTAACAGCGCTGTTGCTGCGAGATTTTTCCCATTGTTTTTGTCTTATTTGTGCTATTTCTTCATCTATTAGCCTTTCGTTTTCAGATTTTTCTTTTAGTTCTTTTATATATTCTTTTAAATTCACTTGATTCCAGCTCCTTCAAAGTACGTTTTCGAGTCTATCCATTATTTTTCTTTCTTGTTTGCCATCCGATTTCATACGGATTTCTTAAAAACACATTCAATGTGACTGTTCTTACTTGCAGGATGTCTCTAGCCATGTGCTTGAAGTTGTTTTCTGAATCAGCAATCATCTCTTCGATATCATCTCTAGTCTTCAACAAGATTGAATCATACAGTGCATCCAGTCTGTTATGTCCAATGTTGCTATCCATCTTGTTAATTTTTGAAAAGGCTTAGGTGCTGCAGCCACTTCAACTACATTGCCTGTTACTCCATGCTCTTTCATGAGATTTTCGTGCAGATCGATAATTTTTGAATGTCATCGCTTCTTTTTGACTTGCTTTGAATTCAAATGTGTAAACTGGATGGTGTCTATTAAGATATCCCATCATGCTGCTATGATCATTAATTTTTTTAAAGTACATATTGCCTTGTTTAATTACAAATACCATACTCATTCTCCAACTCTGCCATTATTTCGATATGGCTTCTGATTTTCTTCATAATGTCGCTATGTGGCTCGGTTGTTTGGTAAGTGGCTATTATTACATTGTTTCTATCTTCAATCAGACGGAAGCCATATAGCTTCTCTAATTGAGCCACTTCCAGAGCTTGCCAGATAGCCTTGTCTTTCTGTTCCTTCTGCTGCTCGATGTATGCTGCTGCATACGGAAGATGTTTATACAGGCTCATGCTCTTAATGTTTTTCTGGCATTGCTTAGCTTCCTGCAGCATAACCATTACAGCTCTTGTGGTCTGCAATCCTTCAGATTGCATAATCTTTTCGAATTCTATCGCGTTCATCCTAAAACTCCTCTACAAAAGTCCATTTCGAGCTTTGAAAAATTTGAAAAGTAGAATCCATCAAATCTCCTTCTCTGTTCTTCTTGATTGAGAATTTAACTCGCTGATAGCCTTCATGATTGGCTTCTGTTTCTTCATTGTTCAAGAATCCGACTACATTCGAATCTTGCTCAATAGAGCCAGACTCTCTCAAGTCACTTAGCACTGGTGACTTGTCCTGGCGCTGCTCTACTCCTCGTGATAGCTGCGATAGGATAACGATAGGCACTTGCTGCTCGTTTGCTAGATTCTTCAATTCGCGTGTAATCTGCTCAATTTGCAGCCTTCTGTCACGATTGTTGTTGACTTTAATCAATCCTACATAATCAATGACAGCCAAGTATTTACCTGGCGCTTGTCCTGCAGCTCGTTCTTTGATAATTCCAAGGATGTGGTTCAATTCAGACACTGTGTCATATACTTTCAAGTCTTTGCTCTTAAAGTATTCGATAGTCGCTCTCACTAGCTCCTTATCGCTATCTTTAAGCATCTTGTTCATTTTCCGTAAGTAGTAAGTGTTGAGTGTCGTCATCTTAGACACGAATCTGGAGAACACTTCTTTTTTGCTCATCTCCAAGCTAAACAAGTCTACTCTTAATCCTTCATTTCGTCTTAATGCTCTATCAATTAGATTAATTGCCCATGCACTCTTTCCAACCGATGGACGAGCACCCACAGTGACTAACATTCCAGGGCCGATGCCTCCACCTAGAGCTGCATCCAATCCACTAAATGTCTTAATGTCGTCTTCAATATCATGCTCAAGCTCATACTCTATTTGCTCAAATGTTTCAGCTAAATCTCCAACATTTTTCTTGCGTGACAGCTTAGAGATTGCGTTCAATAGTTCTAGCATTTCAGCCTCAAGCTGTTTAGTTGGAAATGCTGTATGTTCTGCTTTTACTTTTTCCAACTTCGCTCTTAAATACTCATGATGTAGCTGGTTAGCTAAATAATCCAATCCGCTTGTAGTAGCATTCTCTTGCTGTAGTGCTAGTAGATACTCATATCCAATCGAATTTTCTTTTAATTCAGCTCTGACTTTAGCAAATAGTTCCATTAATCCATCTAGACGGCTGCCGTTATTATTCAATATTTCAAAGATCGTTTTGAAATGATTATCTGTAAACCACTCAGCTTGCAGATATGTTGATTGTGCTTTGTTAAAGTCTTGCAGCAATGCTGCTATGATTGATTTCTCTAATTCATAGTTATTCATATCAACCCTGCCAATCTTGTCCATATATTTCTCGCATCTTAGCTGCTACTGATTGGCCAGAAGGTGCTTTCTGCACTCTTGCTGGTGCCTCGTTTAAGTAGTCCTCGAATTTTTCGCTGAATAGCGTTCTTGGTCTGAGATATTGATTCATCTTATCGTTGTTTAGCCACTGCTTACACTTGATGTCAATCACTCTCTCAAAGTCTTCAACTGTGAAGCCGTTATCCAGTAACTTATGGACTAGCTGTGCAGTCTTCTTAGTCTTAACAGAGTACTTCTTACCAGTTCGCTTATTCAGATAATCAATGATATATTTAGTCTCCTCAGTCCATACAACCTTGAGCGGTTTCTCCTTGGAGCCATTATTCTCTGTAGTAGTCTCTGTGTATTCTCTGGTATAGGTCTGTTCAAATTGAACACATCCATCTGTTCTATTTGAACACATCGTCTGTTCATATTGAACACATCGTCTGTTCACACATTGGTACTCGATTGTGTACCATTTTGTTTTGTCAAATTTTTTCTTATTAAAGTTCCCAATTCTAATGACTTTCTGTTTTTCTAAGTTGGTTAAAGTCCTTCTGATAGTCATTGTTGACCAGAATGGGAATTCTGTTTGCCAATCTTCTAATGTCTTATAAAACCATTTAACTCCTTCAAATTCATGGCTGCTCTTAATCAACCAGTAGTGCATTTGTTGCAGCATGATGGCCTCGTTTAAGCCAAGCTCTCTAGCAAGTGATGGCAGTACTTGAAGAGGTGGCTCATCTATTAATAGTCTGCTCATTGCTTTTCCCCTAATTTATGCTATAATTTAGTTAGTTAATTAATGAATGACGGCTTTTATAAGTCGTCATTTTTTATACATTCAAAAGTTCTCTTGCAGTATCGTATGCACCCTCTAATGTCGAATGAGTGCTGCTGCTTTTGTAATTTCCAAGAAATACAACTAATCGATACTTTCCATCGATAAATCTTATTTCCCCTCTTAGTTCACTTCCAACCATTACATCGTATTCATTTGGTTCGAACATATTCATTTCAAAGCTAATCATCGAAAATCACACCTTGCCTAATTGCATCCACTTTGTCCATGTGTTGATTAACTGCTCCAACCCACAAGTGCATAAATGCGATTATTCCAACGATTGCTAATGCTGAAAGTCCTAAGAATTTCAAGTATTTCTTAATGAAGTTCTTATTGAACTCTTTCCAGAAAGCTTTTCTTTTTAGCTTCCTAGTTCTTGATATTTCAACTCTGCTCATTTTCTTCTTTCCTTCCGTTCATCCCACACTTTCTGTATGGCTTCAATATGATCAGCTTTATATTTATATGGCCTTGTATCAACTCTTCTAGCAGCAACGACTACAGGATGATTTCTCACATCGCTTTTAAGCCACGCGCTGGAACTCGTTCCGATTTCAGCACACAATTCTTCAGTTGTTATCCATCTCTGTCTACTTCTTGAATTAATAAATGGCTTTATTAATTCAACAAATTTCTCTGGATTTCTTCTTACTACTTCTAAAAAGATTGGCTCGTAGTAATCGAGTGTTGCTTTTTCCATGATTTAAACTCCTTTCTTAATTTTCCAAAAGCAAAAACACCAACTTAGAAAATTAATTTGTAACCAAGATTCTGCGTACTTGATTCCATCTTCCTCGTAAAATGTCATATAATGGTGCATTTATTCCACCTCCTTTTTCGAAATTGATATTCCCTATTTGTGAAACAAGTGTTATAATATCCTTGCCTACCTCTTTTGAAATCCTAGTAGGCAGAGAGGATGATGATGATGACAACATTATTATCAGAATTTTTGAAAGGTACTGTGTCTCAGTAAATAGGGATATATTTTCTGGTCTGACTGCCAGCGCTGACAAACAAGAGTCGTAAAAATTGGTATTAGAGATAAGTTGTTTTAATAGACCTGCGATGTTACGAAAGTGGGGTACTGCTTTATGAAAGCATGCCTTTTCAAGTAGGACGCAAGGGTATGTTAAAACTTGCTACTCTATAGGTCTTTATTCTTATTTATAGCAACTGCAGTGTCAGGGGCGATACTGGCGAAGTGTTGTTGGTTACCGTTATTAACTTGAGCAGAACAATTTCCGTAGCGTGTCTTTTATAACGGATAAGACGCGTATTTAAAAAGTTCATTCAAATTAATATCCTCTCCCGTATAAATCTTTTAACTTCTTCAACACTTTGTAACTAGGCTTCATAAAATCATTTTCGATTTTCACGTAATACGATTTACTGATTCCCAACTTTTTCGCCAATTGTTCGTGAGTTAAACCACGTTCTTGGCGAAGTTTTTTTAACATTTAATTCACTCCTTTCTTAAATCGTTGCTTTTTCAGGGAACGTTTTATGTAAAAGATTGACAAGTCATCAACTTTTAATACTGTCGCAATAGCTGCCAAATCATCAGCACCGACGTCTACATTCCCATTCTCTCTTTTTGCCAACCAAGTTCGATTTTTACCTAATTTAATTGCCACTTCTTCTTGAGAGAGATTTCTTGCAATTCGTTCAGCTTTCAAACGGCTAGGGTTAAATATGAACTTTTTCAAACTCTCATCACCTCCTTCAATGTATGTTGCATTTGTGTGATCGCTTTATGTGTTTTGTACGACTAATTTCTTAACCGTGACCTAATAATATCACTATTGTTCCCGTTTGTCAACACTTAAAATTATAAAAATGTTTCTTTTTGGGAACATTCGTGTTATAATATTCGCATAAATAAAAGCAAAAGGAGGGCTTTAAAATCATGAGAACTAATTCCGAGATCGTTGATATTATTATCGACTTATGCAATCAAAAAGGGTGGAGCTTGAGTGAGTTCGCTAGAAAATTGGACTTGCCTAAATCATCCATATCAAGATATTTTAATAAAAGCAGACAATTACCAATCAATAAGATAAATTTATTTTCTGATGTTCTTGGAGTAAGTCCTGAATATCTTCTAGGCATTCAAACTATAGCTTCGGATAGAAGCAAAACTCAAAACGAGTTACTGAATGTATACAACAAACTAGAATCAAAGAGACAATCTAAAGTATACGACTACGCTTCACGTCAATTAGACGAACAAAACGGAATCCAAGAAGAAAAAGTGGTTTACCTCGTTCGTGGTCGTCAATCTGCTGCAGGCTCTATGATTCATGTGGATGATGTAGATGCAGAAATGGGCGTATTACCATCCTCTATCGTTCCGAACGGTGCTAATGAATTAGTTCAAATAACTGGAGATTCAATGGAACCTATTATCAAGAAAGGCTCAGAGGTATATTTAAGATATCAACCGACTGTTGAAGATGGAGAAATTGCTATCGTACGTGTTGAAGATGAAGGTGTTACATGTAAATACTTATTTAGAGACGGTAAGAATATTATTTTGAAGTCCGAAAACTCTAAATATGATGATATCGTTGTTGATGCAGAAAAAGTGTCAGTTATTGGAAAAGTTTTAATATAAGGTGGGGTATTTATGAAATTCGGATTAAGAAAACCAAGCTGGAAGAAGATGCTTAAAGCACGTACTACTTCTAAATGGAAGAGACAGATTAAGAAAGCTATTATCCCTGGATATGGTAAGAAAGGGATTGGCTTCTGGAGAAGTCCAAAGAAACACTTATATAATAAAGCGTATAAAAGAACTACGTTTGATATATTCAAATTGTTAGAGCTTAAAGAAATAATGTATATAATCAATGCTGAAAAGAGGTGAGATGTATGGCTAGTATTTATAAACGTGGCAAGGCATGGGCTTACAAAGTATATTACTACGAGAATGGCAAACAGAAAGCTGTATCTAAGAGTGGATTTAAGACAAAAGCTGCAGCGAAAGATGCTGCTGTTTTACGTGAAAATGAGATGCTGCAAGGAAAGAATTTTGCCAAAGAGCGAATGCTGCTGGCAGATTATCTACAGCATTGGAAGAAGCTATACAAAGACGATACTATCTCTATAGGAAGCTTGAAACGAATAGATACTATTATCAAAGTACTAAAAGAACAATACAATCCAATGCTGAAAGATATCACACATGAGAATTATCAGCAATTTCTTAACAACCTCTCATCTATTCGAACTAAAACGACAGTTAAAAAGTATCACACGTATATTAAGGCTTGCATTAGGCATGCCATCCAAACTCGAACTATTCTTATAGATCCAACTATTGGGATTGTGATTAAAGGCCTTGATGCTAAGACAGATAATATGAAGTTCTTGAGTATGGATGAGTTTAGAAGATTAGAGGCAGCAGTGCTTGATGGAATTGATACAAGAATGACAAGCCGATACATCATACTAACATCCATGTACACTGGAGCTCGTTTTGGAGAATGCTTAGGTTTAACCTGGGATTGCATAGACTTTGAAAATGAACAGATACGCATTGAAAAAGGCTTTGATTATATGCACACAAATGATTACACAGACGGAAAGACTAAAAATGCCAATCGTATAATTGATGTTCCTCGTAAATTATTAGACATATTAGACACGCTGCCTAGAGATTCAAGCAGCGTGTTTGAACGTGTTTCTAATAACACAGTGAATAGCAGCCTTACACACGCTTTAAAGCGTGCTAAAATCGATAAGATGGTTACATTCCACGCGCTGCGGCATACTCATGCGAGCATACTTCTCTCTAAGGAGTGCAGCTTCTAACTATAAGCAGACGTCTTGGACATTCTGATGCTAATATCACACTTAAAACTTACTCTCACATCCTGGATGAGATGAAAGTTTCAGAAGCTCAAAAGATAAAAGATATTTTAACTGACGGAACAAACGCGGAACAAAACTCCTATAAACATTGATATATATACACTATTT
>BNJS01003507.1_pt1 | contig 29660 bp, 31 predicted proteins | sample 8540461 | NCBI WGS metagenome assembly BNJS01 (sample SAMD00202454, study PRJDB9452) | human saliva metagenome | isolation source: human saliva | place: Japan | reverse complement strand
AACCAGAAGCAACACCAGAAATAGCTGTCATAAACTCCATCATAGTTAACCAACCAGCTAACCAAGCAGGATATTCTCCTAAAATAGCGTATAGATAGCTATAAGCCCCTCCTGTAGCTGGTATTCGGGAAGCAAATTCAGCAAAAAAGAGAGCCGATAAGCCTACACAAAAAGGCTGAAATAACAATCGAAAATCACAAGAGCAGGTCCTGCAAGATTGGCTGCCGCAGTACCAGTAATCGTAAATACACCTGTTCCAACCATTGCTCCGATTCCAAGTAAGATCAAATCCCATAGCTTCAAATGACGGTGCATTTCTGTTTTATCTAAACTAACATTTTTCCTTCTAAAAATATCCATATTTTACCTCCAAATAAAATATTGATACTATTCTACCATAAATATAGGAAAAATGGTGAATATTTATTAGAATATTTTCTAAAATAATCTGACTACTTTAGTAATCAGATTATTTTTAATCTAATTCATTTCTTTAAATGCCGATTCAGCATCTGCATTACTAATAACTCCAAATTGAATTTTACCGATCTTTCCTTGACTATCAATCAAGTACTCTGTTGGAATACTACGAATTTGGTATGCTTGGAAAGTGGTTGCTTTAGTATCATACAATACTGGAATGTCTTTATATCCTTGTTCTTGGAACCATTTTGGAAAATCATCAACTGATTTTTCACCTTGAATTCCAGGTGCTACGACTGTTAAAATTTCAAAATCACGATCTGTTTTTGCAGCTAATTCCATTAGCTCAGGCATACTTTTTACATGGTCCACACAAAAGCCCAAAATTTCAAATAAACCTTCTTGCCTTTATAATCCGATAACTTAACTTCTTTGCCATCCATAGATTGTAAAGTAAAGTCTGGTGCATCTTTACCAACAGCAATTTGTTGTACGGGCGTTTGTTGTTGTTTCTGAATTTGTTGTTCCCCTTGAGTCTTTTTAGGCTCGTCTTGACTACATGCAATTAATACTAATAACGACAAGAGACTCATCCTGTAAAAATAATTTTTTTCATCTTTTTCTCCTTTTATCCAAGTAATCCTGATAAAAGCATTTAATTGACCTAACATCAATAAAATTCCCATTAAAATGATAAGAAAAACCACCTATTTTCTTTAGCAATAACATATGAGGTTTAATCTTGCTGAAATAAGGCATCACAATCCCTGAAGCTAAAGCTAAGACTAAGAAAGGAAGAGCCATGCCAAAAGTATAAATTAAAGTCAATATCGCTCCTTGAACTGCTCCATTTCCTCCAGAAGCTGCAAGCGCTAAGACAGAACTTAAAATAGGGTCCAATACATGGGGTCCATCCAAAACTAAAAGTAATACCAAGTAAAAATGCTGATAAATAACGATTATTATCTGATTTTTTAAAAGTAAAACTTTTTTGAGCTTCCAACTTTCTTAAATGAAAAACTTCCATCTGGTGAAGACCTAGAACAATAATGATAATACCCATTGTGTATCGAAACCAATCAGCATAAAGAATATTGCCAAGAAGACCAGCTCCAAATCCTAAAATAAAGAAAATGAGTGAAATACCTGCAATGAAGCAAAGAGTTCTGATCAAACCCGACCAAGCAAGCTTTTTCCCAAATAAATCAAAGTATTTTTCATTTTCATGCTCGTCCAATAAAATTCCTGCATAAACCGGTAATAACGGAAAAATACAAGGAGAAAAAAAGGATAGAACACCAGCTAAGAAAACTGAAATAGAAAATAAGATTGTTTCCAATAAGTAACCTGCTTTCTTAATAAGTTTAATCACATTTTACTATAAAAAAGGATTTTTGTAAGAAATCTGCTACGGCAATCGATTTGCAGTATCAAAAAAGGAGCCAAGCTCCTTTAAACTCTTTAGTATGTGCCTTCTTCACCTTGACTAGTCAAGATTACTGGTCCATTCTTGGTAATAACAAATTGATGTTCATATTGGCAAGAAAGGCCTCCGTCAATCGTTTTATGTGCCCAACCAGTTTTCATATCCGTATCTATTTCCCAATCACCAGTATTAATCATCGGTTCGATTGTCAAGACCATCCCTTCACGAAGTCGAAGACCACGACCTGCAATACCATAGTTAGGCACCATTGGCTCTTCGTGCATTGTTGGTCCTACACCATGTCCTACTAGGTCACGAACAACCCCGTAACCACGACTCTCAGCGTATTCTTGAATGGCTGCACCAATATCACCTATACGATTACCAACTACTGCTTGCTCAATTCCCTTATACATAGCTTCTTTGGTTACATCCATCAAGTTTTTCACCTTTTCAGACGGTGTACCAACTGCGTATGCCCAACATGAGTCAGCTAAACCACCAGAGTAGCTTTGCGTGTATTTTTTTACTTGTTCAACATCGTTAAAGTTGAGTTTGGAAACATTAAGGTCAGATTTTGCAATTGGACCTCCTAGAACCATATCAACTTTAAGTAAATCTCCGTCCTTCAATATATAATGACGTGGAAAGGCATGAGCCACTTCATCATTCAGCGAACAACACGTAGCGTATGGATAATCCATAACCGCTCCATCGACTCCAATTTGTAGCGGAAGGAAATTTTCTTCCTTGCAACGTCTACGAACGTATTCTTCGACTTCCCACATATCAATACCTGGCTTTATCAAATCACGTAAACCGATATGAATACTAGCTAAGAAATCACCAGCCTTATCCATGGCTTCAATTTCACGTGCTGATTTTAATGTTATCATGTTTTTACCTAGTTTCTAAATAAGATTCTAATTAATTTTAACTGTTACATTGGCTTTTGAGACAATCTGATGTCCGTGATAAATATCATAATCAATAATAGCTGATCGTCTTGTATGATGGATGATACGTGCTTGAATCCGCAAAATATCATCTATCTGAACAGCCTGCAAAAAGTAAATGAGCATCTGTTCAATAATTAGACTCCGTCCGCTATTTACCACTAAATCTTGGGTCATATGACTCAAGATCTCTGCCAGTACTCCATTTGCCAGTACTCCATTTTTTTCCAGCATAAAAGGTTCTACTGTCATCACAACTTCATCATGATGATATGAAAGTTTTTGTCCAATTTGCTCAGAGAAAGTAGGCAGGGCTGAAACTTGAGAACGACTCATCTTCTCCATTACATCTCGTCTAGTTACAACACCAAGTAAAGTTTGATTGCCTCTTACGACTGGAACCATTTCAAAGTCTTCTGCTATCATTCGTTGGCTCACATTAGCAATATTGGTCGCTAAACCAGTTAAGAAGACAGTTCGCGTCATTACCTTGTCAATAGTTGTACTGGGAGATTTGTCCCCTGCATCTCTCATAGTAACAACCCCAACAACTACATGATGCTGATTAATAACCGGAAAACGACTGCTTCTACTTTTACGAACCAAGTCCAAATAATCTTTAACTGTATCTGTTTCTCTAAGAAAACCATACTCATGGCTTGGTCTATAAAGTTTCTCAACAGTCAAAATATCTGTTTTAATCTGTACATTTGAGAGGGCTTTGTTAATCATAGTCGCAACTGTAAAGGTATCATGCTTACTTCTTAAAACAGGAATTCCTTTTTGATTTGCTAGTTGTAATACTTCTTCGCTAACATGAAAACCACCTGTAACCAGAACAGCATTTTCATTTTCCAATGCTAGAAGTTGGATTCGAGTTCTATCACCAACAATTAAGAGACCGCCATCATGAAGATACGACAGAATATTGTGTTCAGTCATTGCTCCAATAGAGAATTTACTAAATTCACGTTCTAGGCCATCCCACCCAGCTAAAACCTCTGAGGAAGTCACTTCAGCTATCTCAGCATAATTCAACTTTTCAATTGCCACTTTCTGAGATTTAACACGAATTGTACCACTACGAGGACGTGTCTCAACAATTCCACGATTTTCAGCTTCTTTGATAGCTCGATAAGCAGTCCCATCACTAACACCTAAATGATTAGAGATACTCCGAACACTAACACGCTTACCAACTGGCAAATCCTCCAAATAACTTAGAATTTCTTGGTGTTTACTCATTGAATTCTCCTTTTACATATCGAAATTCAAGATAATCTCGCATTTTCCTTGTATAGCGATCACTTCCTTTAAACTGACGAAAAAGACTAAATCCAGCCTTTAGAGCAACTTTTTGACTTGCTTGGTTTTCTAAATGAGTGATAATAGATAATTGTCTTAAACCAAATTCTTCAAAGGAAAGTTGAGAAAGTTTACTAACGACTTCTGTCATAAATCCTTGAGACCAAGAATCTTTTTTCAAAAAATAACCTAACTCAGCTTCTTTTTTAATTTCATCTAGTTTTTCAAACTTGATTGAACCGATCAATTGCTGATTTTTCTGATCACAAATAGCCCATACTCCCAATGGAGATTTCATAAAATAGTTGGCAAGCGCATATTGGCTTTCTTCTAAGCTAGCTTGACTTGGAAAAATGAATTGGAGATTTTCAGGATTTGCAGCAATTTCATAAAAAGCTTGGCTATCACTAAAAAAGAAAGGACGCAAATATAAGCGATCCGTCTCAATAAAAGAAAACTCTGCTAATTTGGTCCAAATATTCATAAACACCCCTAAGAATTAGTCTTCAACTAGTCTAATATCTGCTCCTAAATTACGTAGTTTTTCTATGATATTTGAATAACCACGTAAGATAAACTCGATATTTGTAATTTCAGTTTGTCCTTCAGCCATCAGAGCTGCAATAACTAATGCGGCTCCGGCCCTTAAATCAGTTGCTTTAACACTTGCCCCTCGTAAACTACGTCCACCTGTATATAGAACATGACCATTAGTTGTTGAGATATCGGCATCCATCTTTGCTAATTCAAAAACATGGTTTACTCGTTTTTCGTAAATCGTATCAACTATAGTACCTCGACCTTGAGCCTTAAGTAAAAGCGGAGTAATTGGTTGTTGTAAATCTGTTGCAAACCCTGGATAAGGTGCTGTCTTAATATTAATTGCTTTCAAATTAGATTGTTCTTCAACGAATATACTGTCTTCTGATACAGTCATTCGGACACCCATTTCTTCTAATTTAGCAATAAAACCTTCCAAGTGTTCATAGAGAACATTATTGATTCGAATTCCCTTACCAACTGCGGCAGCCAAGGAAATATAGGTCCCAGCTTCAATTCGATCTGGAATAACTTGGTGTCGTGTTCCATGAAGCTTTTCAACTCCATCAATAGTAATAATATTGGTACCCGCACCACGGATATGGGCTCCCATATTATTTAACAGCGTTGCAACATCAATAATCTCTGGTTCACGAGCTGCATTTCGATTACCGTGCGTCCTTTAGCTTTCACAGCTGCAATCATTGTATTAATGGTGGCACCAACACTAACTGTATCCATATAAATGCTTGCTCCATGAAGAGCTTTTCCTTGGGTAGATAAATTCATATTATCTCCCTCATAGCTCACATTAGCCCCCATTGCTTCAAATGCTTTGAGATGAAGATCAATCGGACGAGGGCCTAGATCACATCCACCCGGAAGTCCAACTGTAGCTTCACCGAATCGTCCTAACAAACTACCATAAAAATAATAAGAAGCACGAAGACTGTTAATTTTACCATAAGGCATCGGAATATTTTTTACGCCTCTTGGATCAATTTCTAAGATATCATCATAACGCTTGACAGTCGCTCCCATTAACTCCATAATTTCAACTAGACTAACAACATCGGAAATATCAGGAACACTATCTAAAATGACAATATCATCTGCCAAAATTATTGCTGGAATCAAGGCCACAACACTATTCTTTGCACCACTTATGGTGATTTCGCCTTTTAGTGACAAACCACCATTGATAACAATTTTTTTCATTATAAATTTTTAATACTCTTTCAAAAATTTCTAAAAAGGTCCTATCTTAAAGTATATCATAATTTCTTCATTTTTCCATTCTTTTAAAAATTAATAAGCAATTCATTAATAGCTTTTTGTTCACTAATTATATCTTATCTACCTTACTCAATTTTCACTTCAAACAATGTGGTATTTTTTTAACAATTTTTCTTAATTTCTTTTATCATACTTCGATCATTGAAAACATTTTAAAAACTATATTCAATGCATTCACTACTAAAAAAATATCTAGGGATTATATCTAATCCTAGATAAAAAAAGCCTATTAGAAAAGCTTATACGAGCTATTCTAATAGGTCTTTTAATTTTAAATTAACGTACTGTGCGGATACGCATTGTGTTTGTACGTACAGCTTCTCCAAGTGGTACGCCAGCAACGATTACGATATCGTCACCAGATTGTACAAGACCTGCTTCAACTGCTTTACGTTCAGCAATTTCGAACATGTCATCAGTTGATGATGGGGCATCTGTCAACATTGGGATAACACCCCAGTTCAACATCAATCCACGCTCAGTCAATTCGTCGAATGTCAATGCTAGGATATCAGCATCTGGACGGTATTTAGAAATCAATCGTGCAGTATGACCTGTCTTAGTAAGAGTTACAATCAATTTGATGTCCATTGAGTTAGCAGCATCTTTAACAGCTGAAGCCATAACTTCTGTCTTAGAATTACGTTCGAAATAATCTGAGTTCAAACGGCCGTATTCTTTAAGAAGTGTTTGTGCATTTTTATCAATTGTAGCCATTGTTGTAACTGACTCAAGAGGGTATTTACCATTTGCAGACTCACCTGAAAGCATAGTAGCATCAGTTCCATCGATAACAGCATTAAATACGTCTGATACTTCTGAACGAGTCGCACGTGGTTTTTCAGTCATTGTTTCAAGCATGTTTGTAGCTGTAATAACGACTTTACCAGCTGCATTAACTTTAGTGATAATCATTTTTTGGTAAACTGGAACCATTTCAAATGGTACTTCAATACCCATATCACCACGAGCAATCATGATACCATCAGCAGCTTCGATGATTTCATCCAAGTTGTCAATACCTTGTTGGTTTTCAATTTTAGCGAATAATTGAACGTGTCCGTTTCCAGTTTCTTTACAAATTGCACGAACTTCTTCAACGTCTTTAGCAGTACGTACAAATGAAATGGCGATAAAGTTGATACCTTGTTCAAGACCAAAGCGAATATCATCATTATCACGTTCAGCAAGAGCTGGGAAAGGAATTTAGTGTTAGGGATATTAACACCTTTTTGTTTAGCGATTACTCCGTCGTTTTCAACTTCAACTTCAAATTCACGAGTTGAATCGTCTTTAGCAATAACACGGAGTCCAAGCTTACCATCATCAACTAGTACTTGGCGACCAACTTCGACATCATCATAGATATCAAGTGATCCAGCAACGTTTAACGCAATCACATCACGAGTTGATTGGATTCCTTGTTTAGTAGCAACACGGATTTTTTCACCAGTTGTGTAAGAGTATTCTTTTGCATCTCCTTCGAACAATTCTGTACGGATTTCTGGTCCTTTTGTATCAAGAAGGAAACCAACTTTTTTACCTGCAAGTTTTTCAGCAAGTTTAACAGTTGCCATACGGTCACCTTGTTCTTGGTGATCACCGTGAGAGAAATTGAAACGGAAAGTATTAGCACCAGCTTCAATCAATTTAGCAATATTCTTAGCTGAAGCTTCAACATCAAGTTTTCCACTCCAGTATCCATCTTCACCGTATTTTTTTCCACCACGGATTTCTACCGCAGGACCCAAAGTTGCAACGATTTTTACACGTTTATTCATGATTTTTGTGACTCCTTTATATATATGACCTTTTAGGTCTTATTAACTAAACTTATGGATTATGATAGGTTCTTGTTCAAGCTAGATAGTTCAAGATCCGCTTTATGAGGGTTGTTAACCACAATCTTACCATCAGAAGTAAGGCTAAATAAAGCACCTTCTTCAGCAGTACCAAGAATTGGGTTTTCTACCATTTTTTCGTTACGAATACCAACAGCAACACCACCGATACCTTGTTTCAAAAGTTTAACAGCATGTGCACCCATACGTGATGCCAATACACGATCACGTGCAGTTGGAGAACCACCACGTTGAATATGTCCTAGTTCTGTTACACGTAGGTCGCTTGTATCCCCAGCCTCTTTCAATTTTTGACCAAATTCAGCTGCTGACATAACGCCTTCTGCCAAAACGATGATATTGTGTTTTTTACCACATTCATATCCTGCTTTGATGCTAGCTACGATGTCTTCAATCTTGAACCCTTCTTCAGGAATGATAATTTCATCAGCACCTGTTGCAATACCCGCCCAAAGAGCGATATCTCCAGCATTACGTCCCATTACTTCGATAACAAAAGTACGACGGTGACTTGATGATGTATCACGAATCTTATCGATAGCATCCATAGCAGTCGTAACCGCTGTGTCGAAACCGATTGTGAAGTCAGTTCCAACGATATCGTTATCAATTGTACCAGGAAGACCGATAGCTGGGAAGCCATGTTCTGTCAAACGCATAGCACCGTGGTAAGAACCATCACCACCAATAACAACTACACCTTCAATACCGTGTTTTTTCAACTGCTCAATTCCTTTAAGTTGCCCTTCAAGTTTAGCAAACTCTGGATAACGAGCTGAGTGAAGGAAAGTACCACCACGAGAAATGATGTCTCCTACTGAAGCAGCATCTAGGGGATGAATTTCACCAGCAACCATACCAGCATATCCATCATAGATACCAAATACTTCCATTCCTTCTGAAATTGCTTGACGAACAACTGCACGGATGGCAGCGTTCATACCAGGGGCGTCTCCACCACTAGTCAAAACAGCAATACGTTTCATATTGGTTTATGCTCCTTTTTCTTTTAACATTCTTATTGATTATACCACATTTGATTTTAAAATTCTTCTATTTTCCGTATTTTTAGCGATAAATCGTTTTCATAACCATTCCATTCAATTTCGCTTCTAATTCATGGAGATTTAGTTTACAAAATGATGGGGAGAAACAATAGTTTTCTGTTCCTCTTCATACCTGATAATGACTGGGAATTGGACCTTTATATTGCTTCTAAAATCTTAAAAATCTCATGATCATTCTGATGATTTGTTAACCTGTATCCAAAAGCGTTCAGCAACTGCTTCTCTTATTTCTTGTGCAATCATTTGCAGACGGCCATCACGTGACTGGATTTTTCCTTTTATATAGTAGAAGGCTCCCTCTTTTATTTCCTGCCCAACCTGACGATATAAATCTGAAAAGAGTGTAACATCCAATTTTTTCTTACTATCATCTACCTGTAAGAAAGCCATATTTTCACCCTTTTTGGTACGAATTACTTTTATTTTCTGAACTTCAACCAAAATAATAGCGTAGCTATTTTCTGACAAATTCCCAATTGGGGTAATCGGGTAAATAGCCTTACTTGCAATAGCTTGTAGGGGATGTTTGCTGACACCTATCCCTAAAAGCTCTTGTTCCATATAGAATTTTTCTTGATCTGTCCAATCTTCCGATTCCTGCCAACTATAAATAGTATCTCCAAACAAACTTCCTAACTCTTTTACAAATTCAAATAGATTAACTAAATTATTGAATACTTTTTGACGATTTCTTTCAAATGAATCGAAAAGACCAACTTTTACCAAAGGTTCTAGCAGAGGAAGTTTCAGATAATTCTCAGGTAATTTAGCTATAAAATCTTCAATGTTAGAATAAGGTCTATTTTCAATAATCCAAAGCGCCAAATCCTTGCTGACTCCCTTAATCGATTTCAGACCTAGATAGATGGACTTGTTGGCAATTTTATCGTGATAGGGAATGGTGTTGATGGACAGAGGCGCTACTTCAAAGCCTGATTCTAAGGCATCTGTTAAGTAATCACTGTTGGCAGAATTCAACATGACCTGATAAAAAATGGCTGGATAATGTGTTTTGAAATAAGCCAACTGGAAGGCCAAGGCTGAGTAGGCATAGGCGTGGGATCTGTTAAAACCATAACCTGCAAACTTCTCCATAACATCAAAGACCTGCTCTGCCTTTTCCGCAGTATGACCAGCTTCTAATGAACCTTGAATAAAGGAAGCCCTCATCTCATGCATGGCAGAAGCATCCTTTTTCCCCATAGCCCGACGCAAAATATCGGCTTTCCCAAGACTAAATCCAGCAAAACGCTGAGCAACCTGCATAACCTGCTCCTGATAGAGCATAATTCCGTAGGTTGGAGCCAAAATATCCTCCAGTACTGGATCCAGAACAGTCACTTCTTCCTGCCCATGTTTTCTTGCCACAAAATTATTGATGTAGTCACTAGCACCTGGTCTATTTAGGGAAGTAGTCGCTACGACATCTTCAAAACAGACTGGTTGCACACGCTTTGAGCAAGCGAATGGCACCAGGTTGTTCAAATTGAAAGATACCTTTTGTATTACCAGAAGCAAAATAGAGCTAACGTTTCTTTGTCTTCCAAATCTATTTCTTCGATTTTAAGGTGAATACCTTCTGTTTCAGCAAGCAATTCTTGCATCTTCTGGACAAAGGTCAAATTTCGTAGTCCCAGAAAAGTCCATCTTCAAAAGTCCACTAGCTTCAACTCCATGAGCATCATACTGAGTCAGTGGAATTTCATCACCATGCTTTAGAGGAATGTAGTTGGTCAAGTCTTGGTCACTGATTACAACACCAGCTGCATGGACAGAGGTTTGTCTTGGATAGCCCTCAATCTTGCAAGCAATCTCAAAGGCTTTTTGGTATTCTAACTTACTATTGATTTGCTGACGAAACTGGAGATTACCCTCATAGGCCGACTTGAGATTATCACGAAAACTGATTTTCTTGGTAATTGCAGATAATTCATACTCAGGCACACCAAAAGCGTTTCAAGACATCTCGTAGAGCTTGCTTGAGCTCCAAAGGTTGAAAAAGTAACGATTTGAGCAGCATGTTTACTGCCATATTTATTGCCAACATACCTGATAAAATCTGGACGATAAATATCAGGAATATCGATATCAATATCAGGCATGGTATAGCGTTCACGATTGAGAAAGCGTTCAAAAATCAGATTTTTCTCTACTGGGTCAATCCCTGTAATATCTAAGGCATAGGAAACCAAGCTACCAACTGCAGAACCCTCGTCCCATACCCATATAATAACCATTCGAACGTCCAAAACGCAGCAAATCCCAAACAACCAAGAAATAATCATCAAAGCCCATATCATGAATAACAGCCAATTCTTGGTCTAGACGGTCTTGATATTCTTTACCAGTTAACCCCTTCTGAGCAAGCCCCAGTTCAGCACGTTCTCTCAACTCTTCTACTGCTGGTCTAGCTGGGTTAAAACGAGGCAGTTTCAGACTAGTGTCCAAATCATAAGAAATGCCTAAAATCAGCTTTTCTAAATTGTCTAAGGCTTGCGGAAAACGTTCTTGGAATAATTTCTCTAAAGAACTTGCTGATATAAAGACATCTTGTCGTGAACGCAAGGGAACTTCTCTAAGTGGTAGATTTTCTTTAATCGCTGTTAAGACTTGCAAAACTTCTCTATCCCTGCTTTCAAAGGCATTGACCCGATAAAGGGGCAAGATTGGATGATGAAATTCGCTTGCCAGTGTTTCTGGGTAAACCCCTATATAGTAATCACAGCCTAGATTTAACAACTCCAGTCCATCAAAATAAGGCACAATTACCGCAATATCTTCCAGATACTGAGATAGAACTGACCAATTTTTCTCCCCCTGCATCTTGGCTGTTGAAAGTTTCATCAACTGCTGATAGCCTACACTAGATAAAGCTAAAAAGCGCAAATTCACTTCCTGAGCATCCACAAATACAGTCATTTCAAGCCCTAATAAAGGATGAATGCCATATTTTTTGTAACCTCTAGAAAGTCAAAAGCACCATAAAGATTATCAATATCCATCATAGCCAGATGAGTGTAGCCGTATTCTTTAGCTGCTCTCACATACTTTTCGATCGAAATGACGCTCTCCATAAAACTATAGACTGTTTTTGTATCTAGTTGTGCGATCAATTTACACTTCTCCTCTATCCTTCTCACTATATTATACCATTTTCTTTAAATTTCTATTACTATTACTGATGCTTTAATATCTAATAACTCAAATCATAGTTGACTAGACAATCCTTACCCGATTTTCAACAGTATCACTAATATTTTTTTACTTAAGTTTATTATTTTACATGTTTATTTCACAAATACTTATTTTTTTATTTATTATAATTTCTATTAATTTTTATAGTTTCTTTTCTCTTTATTTTTTTGATATAATAACCTTAATATGTTTCATAAATAGGAGGTCTTATGCGTTTTTAATCAATACAGCTATCTTAAAACTTCATCAACGCAGGCCCTGAATGATTTAGTTTCTTTAGGTTTCAACCTAAAACCTACTGATTCAGAAAAAAAGCAATTTGAGGACTTTATTCGTAAAATTTATTTCACATATCAGAATACAGATTATCCCTTGTCTACACTTGCTTCAGATAAAAATACTGATATATTAACTTTTTTTAAATCTAGTAAAGAACTAACTGCAGATATTTTCTATACTGTAGCCTTTCAACTTTTAGGTTTTACTTACCTTGTTGACTTCGAAGACAGTGAAGTGTTTCGTAAAGAAACTGGATTTCCCATTGTATATGGTGACTTGATTGAAAAACTCTATCAGTTACTCAATACTCGCACCAAAAAAGGAAATCTCCTGATTGATCAACTGGTAAGTGATGGTCTTATCCCTGAAGATAATACCTACCACTACTTCAACGGCAAGAGTTTGGCAACTTTTTCCAGCCATTATGTGATTCGAGAAGTGGTCTACGTTGAGTCTCGTGTCGATACTGACCAAAAAGGTCTACCAGACTTAGTCAAGGTTAGCATTATTCGTCCACGTTATGAGGGACAAATCCCTGCCATCATGACAGCCAGTCCTTATCATCAGGGAACAAATGACAAGGCAAGCGATAAGGCTCTCTACAAGATGGAGGGCGAGCTTGAGGTTAAACCTGCTCATAAGATTGAACTAGAGGAACCTCAACTCAATCTCGTCCAACCCCAAGGTCAAGCTGAGCTTGTGTCAGAAGCTGAGGAAAAGCTAAGTCACATCAACTCTAGCTATACACTCAACGACTACTTCCTTCCACGAGGTTTTGCTAATCTCTATGTGTCAGGTGTTGGTACCAAAGACTCTACTGGTTTCATGACTAACGGAGACTACCAGCAAATTGAGGCTTATAAAAATGTCATCGACTGGCTCAATGGTCGTTGCCGTGCCTTTACCGACCACACGCGCCAACGTCAAGTCAAAGCTAACTGGTCAAACGGAAAAGTTGCCACAACTGGACTTTCCTATCTTGGAACCATGTCAAACGGGCTTGCGACTACAGGTGTAGATGGTTTAGAAGTTATCATTGCCGAGGCTGGCATTTCATCTTGGTACAACTACTACCGTGAAAACGGTCTGGTGACTAGCCCTGGTGGTTATCCAGGCGAGGACTTTGACTCCCTGGCTGAACTAACCTACTCACGTAATCTCTTGGCTGGCGACTATATTCGTGGTAATGAAGCTCACCAAGCTGACTTAGAAAAAGTAAAAGCGCAACTGGATCGCAAGTCTGGCGACTATAATCAGTTTTGGCATGACCGCAATTATCTGCTCAATGCCCATAAGGTAAAGGCAGAGGTTGTCTTTACCCATGGTTCTCAGGATTGGAATGTCAAACCACTTCATGTTTACCAGATGTTCCATGCTCTACCTACTCATATAAACAAGCACCTCTTTTTCCATAATGGTGCCCATGTGTACATGAACAACTGGCAGTCCATTGACTTCCGTGAGTCCATGAATGCTTTGTTGACAAAGAAATTACTGGGACAAGATACAGATTTTCAACTTCCTACTGTTATCTGGCAGGACAATACCACTCCTCAGACTTGGTTATCACTTGATGATTTTGGAAATCAAGAAAGCTCAGAAACTTTCTCACTCGGTCAAGGAGAGCAAGTTATTCAAAACCAGTACCCAGATAAGGATTTTGAACGCTATGGTAATACATACCAGACCTTCAATACGGAACTCTATCAAGGGAAAGCCAATCAAATTACCATTGACCTTCCTGTGACTAAAGATCTTCACTTGAACGGCCGAGCACAACTTAAACTGCGTATTAAATCCAGCACAAACAAGGGGCTTTTATCTGCTCAACTGATAGAATTTGGTCAAAAGAAATACCTACAACCTTATCCAGCTGTTTTAAATGCTAGAACTATTGACAACGGTCGCTACCATATGTTGGAAAATCTCAACGAATTGCCTTTTCGTGAAAATGCACAACGAGTCGTGACAAAAGGCTACCTGAATTTACAAAATAGGAATGATTTACTGTTGGTAGAGGAGATTACTGCTAATGAATGGATGGATATCCAATTCGAACTGCAACCAACTATTTACAAGTTAAAAGAAGGAGATACTCTTCGTTTAGTCCTCTATACTACTGACTTTGAAATCACAATCCGTGACAATACCGCTTATCACCTGACTGTCGATCTTAATCAGTCTACTCTTATCCTACCTTGTCAAAAGGTATAAACTATCAGACTTTCAATTTGGAAATATCTCCACTTGAACGGTCACTTGGTATCAAATTCAATCCCCAATAAGGGCTTATGATAAGCCTACAACTGGAGTTTGGACAAAAGATACTATCACCCCTAACTAACATGTGCAATTATTTATAATACTCACTACCACACCACATGTTTGACAATCTCTGTGAATTTCCATTGATTGTAAATTCACAACAAGTTGTGACAAAAGGCTATCCTAATTGAATAATTTACTGTCAGTAAGGAGCATCAATATAAATGAATAGTTAGATATCCAATTCGAACTGCAACCAACTATTTACAAGTTAAAAGAAGAAGATACTCTTCGTTTAGTCCTCTATACTACTGACTTTGAAATCACAATCCGTGACAATACCGCTTACCACCTGACTGTCGATCTCGATCAGTCCACGCTTTCTGTACCTTGTACAAGGAGTAACACTTTATGAACAAATCAGAACACCGCCACCAACTTATTCGTGCCCTTGTTAGCAAAACTAAAATTCATACTCAGTCTGAGTTACAAGCTCTTCTTGCTGAAAATAATATTCAAGTTACACAAGCAACTCTCTCAAGAGATATTAAAAGTATGAATCTCTCTAAAGTACGAGAAGAAGATAATTCTTACTACGTCCTTAATACTGGATCAACTTCAAAATGGGAAAAACGTCTAGAAGTCTATATGGAAGATGGTCTTGTTTTAATGCAACCTGTTCAACATCAAGTCCTATTAAAGACTCTTCCTGGCCTAGCTCAATCCTTTGGTTCTATTATCGATGCTTTAAATTTTCCTGATGCAATTGCCACACTTTGTGGAAACGATGTTTGTCTCGTAATTTGTGAAAATTCAGATGCAGCTCAACACTGCTTTGAAAAATTAAAAAAATTTACACCTCCATTCTTCTTTGGAGATTAAGAAATACCCGTGTCTAATTGGACACGGATATTTTTATCTTCTTTACTGAGATTGATTCTCATTGTTTGTTCGAGCTAATCTAATAGCTCTATTGGGATTGAGGCGATTGAATAATTCTTCTAATTTTTTTTCGTTCCAAACATCTGCTGCAGAAACAAAATTTCCATCAGCGTCTCGGAAAGATATCGGTTTATCTCCCATATCAGTCTCCTAGTCTACAAATTCAAACTCAAACTTACCAATTCTTACTAAATCACCATCTTTAGCTCCACGCGCGCGAAGGGGCCTCGTCAACACCCATTCCACGTAATTGACGAGCAAATTTCATAACAGATTCATCACGATCAAAGTTGGTCATATTAAAGAGTTTCATCAGTTTTTCACCAGAAAGCACCCATGTTGCATCGTCATCACGGCTAATTTCAAAGGATTTCTCTTCCTCGTCAAAGCCGTAGTAAGCTTCTTCTTCCATATCTGACTCATCATAGAGCAAGAATTCTGGTGTCTTGTCTAACAATTCAGCTGTTGCATCTAGAAGCGTCACCAGACCTTGCTTGGTCAAACCAGAAATCGGAAAGATAGCTGGAAGTTCTTCAAATTCATCGTAGTTTGCAGCAAGTTTTTTCTTAAATTCTGTAAGATTATCTTGACTCTCCGGCATATCCATTTTATTAGCAACGATGATCTGCGGACGTTCCATCAGTCGAAGATTATATGACTCTAACTCCTTATTAATAGCTAAATAGTCCTCATAAGGGTCACGACCTTCACTAGCAGACATATCAATGATATGTAGAATAACTCTAGTACGCTCAATGTGACGGAGGAACTGAGTTCCCAAACCAACACCTTGACTAGCCCCTTCAATCAAACCTGGTAAATCAGCTACTGCAAAGGATTCACCTGATTGGGTACGAACCATACCTAGATTTGGTACAATTGTCGTAAAGTGGTAGGCGCCGATTTTAGGTTTAGCTGAGGTAATAACACTTAAAAGGGTTGATTTCCCTACTGATGGGAAACCCACTAAACCGACATCTGCCAAGATTTTTAGTTCCAACTGTAACTCACGTTCCTGACCCGGTTCTCCATTTTCAGAGATTTCAGGTGCAGGATTTTTGGGAGTCGCAAAACGAATATTTCCACGACCACCACGACCACCATGAGCCACAATGAATTCTTGACCGTGTTCAATCAGATCTGTGATCACTTTTCCTGTCTCTGCATCACGAACTGTTGTTCCTTGTGGCACACGAACTCTAAGATCCTCAGCACCACGTCCATGCATCCCCTTGGTCATTCCTTTCTCGCCAGAATCAGCCTTGAAATGGCGATTATAGCGGAAATCCATGAGGGTACGTAGTCCTTCATCTACAACGAAGACGACATTGCCTCCACGACCACCATCACCACCCCAAGGACCACCATTAGGGACATATTTTTCACGGCGAAAGGCAACCATGCCATCACCACCATTACCAGCCTTGACCTTGATCTTAGCTGTATCTAAAAACATACTCATTTTTTCTTCTCACTTTAAAAAAGGGCTGGGAAATCCCAGTCACTAAATTTTCTTGAATCTATTTTATAGATTACTGAGGGCACCAATTGCAGTTGCAAAAATTCCCAATAAACTTGCTACTAGCATGATAATCACGATAAACAAGGTTATTTTCTCAAACATCGTTTTTTTACGATTTCCATTATCTCCAAATGCCATTTTATACTCCTAATTTGAATTTAATTATCTTTAATATTAGCACGAATCATTCTAGTTTTCAATAGTCAGCTGATACAGGCGCAATCATCCATAAAATGAAATAGGCTACGATACCTGCACCATAACCAAAAAGCTAGCACACCCCAAATTACTCGTACTATGGTTGGATCCATATCGAAATAATGGGCAACACCTGCGCACACACCCGCTATCTTTTTGTCACGTCCACTTCTCATTAACTTTTTTTCCATCGCTCTTTACTCCTCATCTTGTCCATCTTTCCAATAATCTCTAATTCGTAACAGCTGAGCTTTAGAAGTCTTCAGCATTCGTCTCGAACCTTTTACTGGGACAGCTACCACTTTCTGTGGTAGGTACAAAACAGTCTTGATTATTCGTTTGCTAACTGTATCATCCTTGGTTAGCTCTTTTTGGAAATTATTTGAAATAATGGCATCTAGATAAAATTCATGGACATGTTTACCAAAGTTTTCAGCAGAAATCTCATATAATTTAGCTGACAATTTCACCTCGTCCATATCAGGTGTTGCGATCAAGGATTCTAATATGGCACCTCCTAAATCAGCATCTTCATAATATAAGGTCCCAAACATCTTATTATTGATTAGATTATCTAGATAAGGATTCCCATGAGCAATGACCGGGGTTCCACTTGCCAAACTCTCCAAAAACGTTAAACCTTGAGTTTCACTAGTTGAAGCAGAAATAAAGAAATCTGCAGCCTTATAATAAAGAGCAGTCTCACTAGGAGAAATCATTCCGGTAAAAATAACTGAATCTTGAATCTCTAAATCTTGAGCCTGTTCTTTTAGACTATCTAGATAAGGACCATCTCCAGCAACCACCAATTTAACTTTATCTTCTTCTTTTAGAACATCAGCAAAAGCCTTTAATACGCCTTGTATATTTTTTTCAAACGAAATTCTAGAAAGACTTAAAAGCATATTTTCATCGGCTTTAATCCCTAATTTAGAGCGTAGTTCTTTTAGATGTTCTTCTTTTATTTCAGGACGTTCAAACTTTGCCAATTCGATACCGGTTGGAATAATCCGCTTTTCAACACTTACTTTATAGTCAGAAAGCAAATCACAGACAATCTCACTGGGACAAATAACACCATCAACATCATGTAAAAATCCTCTTACAAGGTATTTAACCATACTCGGACGAATCAGTAGCCCTTTAGCAATGTAGTGAACATATTCCTCGTACTGAGTATGATAGGTATGAATTACAGGTATTTTTAGTTCTCTTGCAATCCAAATCCCTAAAAGACCTAGAGAAAATTCTGTCTGTGTGTGTATAATATCCAATTGGTATTGCCTAGCGATTTCAAGAGCCTTGCTAAAACCTCTATAAGCAAACCGTCTATCTTTAAATGCAAAGAAAGGAACACTGGGTATTCGGATAATTTGCCAATCTTCATAACGGTTAACATCCTTATCCGTCGTCGTGAAGATAAAAACCGTATGGCCTTGCTTTTCCAATTCCGTTTTCAAAGTTCGAATACTAGTTGCTACCCCAGAAACTTGAGGAAAATAGGTATCTGTAAATAAACCAACTCGCATAGATTACCTCACTTGTTAATTTCTCCCTAAAGCTGCTTGTTTTTCATAAAAGTCCAACCAAATCTGTAAAAGATGTTCTTCTGAATACTCTCTAGAAATCTCCTTGGCTTTTTCCTTCAACTCTTTCAGAGCAACGGGATTTTTTTGATATTCTAAAATAGCTTGTTTCATCTCATTTTTATCCGCTGTAGGATGATAATTACCTTCTAGAATCACCTTATAAAGATCCAAATCCCTTAACATGATTGGTGCATCACAACTTGCTGCCTCTAAAATAGTCATAGGAAATAACTCATTGTAACTAGGCAACAAGAAAAGATCAGCCAAAGCATAAAACTCACGCATGCGCTCTGGCGCTACAATTCCTGGAAAAAGTAGATTTTTTGGTGGATTTTCCATAATTTTTTTGTAACGTTCATAGCCGTCCGTCATTCCACCAAAAGAAAATCCTCCCGCCCAGATAAAGGTAATCTCAGGCAATTCCTCTGCCAAGCGAATAAAGTCATCAATCCCTTTACGTTTCTGAACTTGACCAGCACCTACTACGATAAACTGATTATCACTAAGACCTAGCTCTGTTCGCAGTCTGACTACCTCTTCTTGTGGTAGAGGATGCCATTTTTCCTTGTTGACAAAGTTAGGAATATAGGTCACTTTTTCACGTGGAATACCAGCTGCCACCAAATCCTCAATAAACATCGGGTTGACCACAACCAAGTGCTCCATCCGGTTGTAAAAAGAAAATACATAGCGTTTCACAATTCCCTTTAAGAAAAATGGAATTTTCAAACTCCCCTCAAGTGTATCAGGCAAGAAATGCACATAGCCAATTTTCCTTCCTGAGCGTTTCTTTTGGAATGTTGATAAATAATAGGGGAAATCAATTGTATGAAAGTGAGTCACATCTGCCTCTATTGGAAGATTTTCTGTAACAATCAATTGGTCCTTGGCATCACGGTGAAGAAGACGAACTAATTCACGGTAAGCACCTGAAACTCCTTGTCCTGCTACTTTCTCACTTGAACTCAACATATTGATGCGTAATTTCTTTTTTTCCATAACTACTATTATATCATTTTCTTTATTGAAAATCAGCAAAAGAAATAAGAGACCTGAGGAAAAAGAGGATATTCCTCTATCTTCTCATAGTCTCCCATAGTTTTCTATTTAACTTACTTTATACCTAGGGCAATACGGGCATAACGGCTCATTTTTTCAACTGTCCAGGCTGGATACCAAACTAACTTGACTTCGGTATTGGTAACTTCTGGTACGTCTGTCATGGAATCATATATCTGATCGGTTAAAAGATCCGCTAAAGGACAACCCATAGTCGTCAAAGTCATATCAATCTCAGTATGACCTGTATCTCCATCAAAACGTATTTCATAAATCAAACCAAGATTTACAATATCAATCCCTAACTCCGGATCAATTACATCTTCCAAGGCTGTTAAAATGCGCGTTTTAATATTTTCAATCTGTTCTTCTGTATAAGCCATCTTCATCCTCACTCTTAATCTTCAATAAAATCACGAAGGGGTTTACTTCTACTTGGTTGACGGAGTTTTCTCAATGCCTTAGCTTCAATCTGACGAATACGCTCACGAGTGACGTTAAAGACTTTACCAACATCTTCAAGAGTACGCATTTTACCATCGTCTAGTCCAAAACGAAGACGAAGAACATTTTCTTCTCTGTCTGTCAAGGTATCTAAGACTTCATCCAACTGCTCGCGCAAGACGATACGAGTTGTATAGTCAACTGGATTTTCAATAACTTCATCTTCAATAAAGTCACCAAGATGGCTATCATCTTCTTCACCAATCGGTGTTTCAAGAGATACTGGTTCTTGAGCAATCTTCAAGATTTCACGAACCTTATCAGGTGTCATATCCATGCGCTCAGCTATTTGTTCAGGAGTTGGATCTTGTCCTAATTCTTGAAGCAGATTTCGTTGCTCACGGACCAATTTATTGATGGTCTCCACCATGTGAACAGGGATACGAATGGTGCGGGCTTGGTCAGCAATAGCACGAGTAATGGCTTGGCGAATCCACCAAGTCGCGTAAGTTGAAAACTTGAATCCTTTAGAATAATCAAACTTATCAACTGCCTTCATCAAGCCCATATTACCTTCTTGAATCAAGTCAAGGAACTGCATACCACGTCCGACATAACGCTTAGCAATGGAAACAACCAAACGGAGGTTGGCTTCAGCTAGTCGTTGCTTGGCTTCAATATCTCCAGCTTCAACGGCGAGTGCTAATTCTTTTTCTTCTTCATTGGTCAAGAGAGGTACGACGCCAATTTCTTTCAAATACATACGAACAGGGTCATTCACTTTTGCAGAGGTTGACCCAATCAAGTCCTCATCACTAAGCTCTGGTTCTTCTTCTGTACTTAGAACACGCACACTTGGGTTACCTTCATTATCCGTAATTGAAATCCCTGCATCCTGAATGCGTTGTAATAGGTCTTCAATTCCATCAGCATCCAGTGTGAAAGGGGTAACCAAACTAGAATTGATTTCGTCATCAGTTGCAGTTCCAGTTTGTTTGTGATTACGGATAAATTCTGCTACTTGAACATCAAATGTAGTTACTTCTTTTTGTTGTTTTGCCATTATTACTCCATTCTTCTTTTTTGGGAAATTAATCGTTCTAATTCTTCAAGGGCTGTTTCGGTATCACCTACGTGACTAGCTTCCTGTACCTTCTTTTTAATTCTTATATTGTCTCTATTCATAAGAGCCTTATTTCGACTTGCTTCTACTTCACTTAATTCCTGTGGGGAAATTTCGTCGGGTAAATCCAAGGCTAAAACCTGATACCATGCTCTTTCTACTTCCTCCGTTTGCTCTGCTAAGACTTCTGGAGGAAGATTGCCGTATTGGTCAAGCAATCCATATAGTATCTGAAACTCAGGAGTTTCAAATGTAAAATCATCTCGTAAACGATAATCATTCAAAACAAGAGAAGATTGCGACATTCGATAAAGTAGATGAGCTTCTGCTTTCATTAGTGCAGAAACTTGTTTGGTAATAGGAATAGTAATTTTAGTCGGGATAGATTGCCCTTCTATACGATTTTGTCTTTGAATGAGACGATTCTCATTAACAATCTGCTCAATCCGGGCATAATCAAAAGACGTCAGACTATCTGCCAAAATATGAATATAACTATTTTGTGCTGTAATAGACTTTTCTCTAGCAATCATAGGTGCTATTTTTTCTATAAACTCAATCTGGGCCTGTAGATTTTCACTATTTTCAGGTTTGTAATGGTGAATATAAAATTCAATCGGACTAATACGAGTTTTGGTCAATAGATAGGTCAATTCCTCTGCACTGTGTTTTTGCAAGTACTCATCAGGATCAAGGTTATCAGGCATAGTGACAATCTGTACAGGCATATCGCCAATTTCATCCAGTGCTTTAACAGTAGCAGCTTGGCCTGCCTTATCGCCATCGTAAACAAGAACTAACTTCTTGGTTAACCTTTTCAGATGCTCAACATGCTCACGACTCAAGGCCGTTCCCATAGATGCGACAGCGTTTTCGATTCCAGACCGATAAGCTGCAATGACATCCATGAACCCTTCCATCAGGTAAATCTCACTAGCTTTTCCAGAAGATTTTTTTGCCCTATCCATATGATATAATTCGTAACTTTTGTTAAAAATTGCAGTCGATCGGCTATTTTTATACTTAGAAGTTTGTGAATCCGTTTTCTGCCAGATACGACCTGAGAAGGCAATGATTTTTCCCTGGTCATTTGTCAGGGGAAACATAATGCGATTGTGAAAGGTGTCTACAAATTGATTGGCATCCGAGAGGTAAAACAGTCCTGAATCCAAGAAATCCTCTTCACGATACCGACCGGACAAACGTTGATAGAGATAGTTGCGTTCTGGAGGTGCCAAACCAATCCGAAAATGTTTAAGCACTTCATCTGTCAAACCACGCTGATAAAGGTAATTTCTCGCCTCTTCTCCCATAGTCGTTGTCATGAGAATAGCGTGATAAAATTTGGATGCATCTTCGTGCATATCATAAAGAGCTTGGTGAGGAGAAACTGGCTTCTGTTCACTATAAAGCGGTTTTTCAACTTCAATCCCAACACGTTCTCCAAGAACTTGAACAGCTTCCATAAAAGAAACGCCTTGGTACTCTTCTATAAACTTAAAAACATCTCCTGAACGACCACAGCCGAAACAGTGATAAAACTGCTTGTCTTCTACAACGTTGAAAGAAGGTGTTTTTTCACCATGAAAAGGACAGAGCCCTAAGTAGTTCCGTCCTGCCTTTTGTAAAGAAATCACATCTCCTATGACTTCCACAATGTTGGCATTGTTTTTGATTTCTTCAATGACTTGTTTGTCAACCATACACAATACCTCCATGTTATCATAGTCTACTTAAATAGTATACTTTATTTCAGAAAAAGTAAACCATTTCAATCATTTTTCCTTTGCTTATTCAAAGAGTTGATAATAATCAGAGATTTTCATTTTTGATTTGTCTTCTTTATTTAAATCTTGAATAATTCTACCTTCTTTCATCACAATCAAACGATTGCCATATTTAAGTGCATCTTCCATATGATGTGTTATCATTAAGGCTGTTAACTTGTCCTTACTAACAAATTCATCAGTCAATTCCATCAAGGAAACACTGGTCTTGGGATCAAGAGCCGCAGTATGTTCATCTAATAAAAGAAGCTCCGGCCGCTTCAAAGTAGCCATCAAAAGACTTAAGGCTTGTCTTTGACCACCAGATAAGAATTCAATGGGTGTATCCAAATGTTTCTCCAAGCCATTTCCTACTTTTTCAATGGTAGACTGAAATTCGTCCTTATAGCTACTCAAGCGTCTTGGGAAAAATCCTCGTTTTTCACCCCTGAATTTTGCAATCAATAGATTTTCAGCGACCGTCATACGAGGAGCGGTTCCCATTTTAGGATCTTGAAAGACACGTGAAAGATATTTGGCACGCTTTTCTGGTGAAAATTTTGTAACATCTTCTCCTAAAATACGAATACTTCCACTCGTTAAAGATAAGGTTCCTGCTATAATATTAAACAAAGTAGATTTTCCGGCACCATTTCCACCTAAAATTGTAATGAAATCATGTTCAAATATATCTAGCGAAACATCATTTAAAATAATCTTTTCTTCATCAAAGCCATTTTTTACGACTTTTGATGCATTTTTTAATTCTACAACTGCTGTCATTTACTCAACTTGGCTCCTTTCAAGATAGCTTGCTTAAAGGTTGGAATCATGAGACAGACCGCTAAAATAAGGGCACTATAGAGACGGAGATAACTAGTGTTAAATCCAAGTGCAATAACTCCCCAGACTAAAAATTGATAGGCAATAGAACCCACTATAATAGCTACCAAACGCTCTGCTAAGGTCAAACTCTTAAAAAGAACTTCTCCTATAATCAAGCTTGCCAATCCAACGACAATTACACCAATTCCTCGAGATACATCTGCGTATCCTTCTTGTTGGGCAATTAATGCGCCCGCAAGAGCAATGATACCATTTGACAAGACTAACCCCATGAGTTCCATGCGCCCTGTATGAATACCGAAGCTTCTTGCCATATCAGGATTATCACCAGTAGCAATATAAGCTTGACCTAGCTTAGTATCTAAAAAGAAGAGCATGAGAGCAATAACGATACTAACAAAAATAAGTCCTGTAAGCAATTGATTAACATCAGAGTCAAACGGTAACACATCTTGTATTTGTTTGGTCCCAAGTAGTCCCAAGTTTGCTCTTCCCATAATTAAAAGCATGATTGAATGACAAGATGTCATGACTAAAATTCCTGATAACAAAGTTGGAATCTTCCCCTTCGTATAAAGAAGACCAGCTGCCATACCAGCCAAACAACCAGCTCCAACTGCTAGGAGAGTTGCTAAAAAAGGATTTACTCCCTTTGTAATTAAGGTTACTGCTACCGCCCCACCAAGAGGGAAAAGAACCTTCTGTTGTCATATCTGGAAAATTTAAAAATTCTAAATGTCATAAAGATTCCCAAGCCTAAAATGGCCCAAACAAACCCTTGAGAAATAATGGATACAATCATAATATTTCACTCATTTCTTTTTAAAAATGGGAGGAGATATCCCCAGCTCCTCCTTTTATCTTATTCGATCACTTGTCCTGCTTCTTTTAAGACAGATTCTGGAATAGTGATACCAAGTTCTTTGGCTAATTTTTTGTTAATAACAGACTTACCAGTTGAAAAGACATTCACTGGTGTATTAGCTGGTTTTGTCCCTTTTCAATACTTGAGCAATCATTTTACCTGTAGCTACTCCAAGGTCATGCTGATCAACAACCACTGATGCCAAACCACCAGCTTCTACCATGGCTGTTGCACTTGGGTAGATTGGTTTTTTAGCTGTTTGGTTGCTTGATACAACTGTTGGGAAGGCTGATGCAATAGTATTGTCAATTGGAACCCAGATAGCGTCTACCTTGCTGGTCATAACATTAACAGTTGAAGCAATTTCATTTGTTGAAGGAACTGCAAATGTTTCAACCTTGAAACCTGCTTTTTCAGCATATTCTTTAAACTCTTCTACCTGAGTTTTTGAATTATCTTCACTGCTTGAATAAAGAGCTCCGATAGTTTTTACATTTGGAGTAAGAGCCTTGATCAGTTCAACCTGTTGTTGAGCTGGATTATGATCAGAGACACCTGTAATGTTACCACCGGGTTTTTTTAAATCTTTAACCAAGTTAGCTCCGATTGGGTCTGTGATGGCTGCCATAATAAGAGGTAAATCTTTTGTCGCATTCGCTAATCCTTGAGCAGCTGGAGTTGCAATACCTACTACTATATCATTACCATTTGAAACCAATTGTTTACTCATCGTAGAAACCTTACTCTGATCACCCTCTGAGTTCATAAAGTCAATTTTTAGTTGATTATCTTTATAACCTTCTTCAGCAAGTCCATCTTGAATTCCTTTATAAATCAAATCAAGAGACGGATGACTTACAAACTGAAGCACACCAACCTTAGCAATTTTCTTTTCATTCTTATCTTCTTGTTTGTTTATTGAAGAGTGAATTAAGCTTCCAACTACTAAAACTACCAGAGCAGCAATCATTCCAATCAATCGTTTATTTTTCATTATATTTCTCCTTTTTCAGTCACTTGTATACTAATTTAATTAACTTAACAAGCAACGCCATCGTTTACATTCCATAATTGTCCTCCTAAAATAAAAAGTCCTCACACAAAAATATTTGTGTGAGGACGTCGATGCTCGGTACCACCTCAATTATAGGGAATATCCCTATCACTCTGTCTCGCAATTACGAGATGCACTGTAAGGTGTGCTCACCGAATTCTTATGATTTCAAATTCTATTTAGTATTCAGCCCAATTTTCATCATTTTTGTTTATCTGTTTTCACCAAGCACAGACTCTCTAAAAAAACTCTTATGATTACTTTCTGAATGCTAACATTATATCATTTTTCAATTTCTTGTCAATACTATTTTAAAAAATTTTTAAGAAATCAAAAACTTCCCCTTTCAAAAGAGGAAGTTTATATACAATCAACCCGAGTTACGAAGTCCTGTCGCAATTCCATTGATAGTTGTATGAATTAATTTTTCTTGATCGCTAGATAATTCTCCTCGGCGTTGACGTTTAATCAATTCCAACTGGATGTAGTTAAGAATATTAAAGTATGGCATACGATAATCTAGACTGGCTTTTAGATATGAGTTTTCAGCTAGTAGCTCATCATGATTTTCAATGGCTAAAATGACTTCTTTCGTCACTTGCCATTCATCTAGTATCGTTTCATATATCGCTTTTACTTCTTCATTTTCACATAATTTAGCATATTCAAAAGCAATATTCATATTTGATTTTGATAATACCATATCTACATTAGATAGTAGAGACTGGAAGAATGGCCAATTTTGATACATATCTCTTAAAATTGTGATATTCTCAGGATTTTTATCGATAAATTCTTTAAAACTAGAACCTACCCCATACCAACCAGGAAACATCACGCGACTTTGTGACCAGAGAAGACCCATGGAATGGCACGTAATCCACCAATTTCTGTAATTGTTTTACGAGCAGCAGGACGAGAACCAATATTAAAACTAGAGATGGCCTTGATAGGACTTGACTCGAAGAAATAATCATAAAAATGTTCATTTCCAAAAACTAAATCACGATAGATATCATAACTGCGGTCCACTACCTGATCCATAATGGCTTCATAACGATTTGAAGTATTTGTATCACTCTTCCACTGGGTAATCATACGGTTAATGGCTGCAGAGACTAACATCTCAAGATTATAGTAGGCAGCGTCCTTGTTACCATATTTATTACCAATTACTTCCCCCTGCTCTGTAAGACGAATCCGGTCCTTGATAGACTTGAGAGGTTGAGATGTAATTGCTTCATAAGTTGGACCACCACCACGGCCAACAGTACCACCACGGCCATGGAAGAAGGTCACCTTGACACCAAATTCATCTCCAATAGCTGTTAATTGTTGTTGGGCTTTATACAGTGTCCAACAAGATGACAAATAACCACCATCCTTGTTACTGTCTGAGTAACCGAGCATAATCTCTTGATAATTGTTTCGAGAAGCAATCCACTTCTTAGCAAGCGAAAGAGACAGGTATTTTCTCATTGTTTCTTCAGAGTGATCTAAGTCTTCAATGGTCTCAAAAAGTGGAACAATTTGTACTCTTGCTCTCTCTTTATCAACTAGACCAACTTCTTTTAGCATGATAGCAAGCTCTAGCATGTCAGATACGCTAGTTGCATGGGAAATGATTGTCTGACGAATCACATCATCACCTAACTTATCTTTTAAGCTACGAGCTGCTTTAAATATTGCTAACTCTTTCTCTAATAGTTCTGACTTTTCAACATTAGTCGCTGAAAGGATACGAGGATCTTCTTCCAGTTCTTTTAACAAAACAGCACATTTTTCTTCTTCAGACAACTCACTGTAGTGGGAATGAATGCCAGCTGATTTTAATAGTTCTGCCACACAAGCTTCATGTACACTTGAATCTTGTCGCATATCAATGGATGCTAGATAGAAACCGAAGATTTCAACCGCTTGAATTAACTCAACAAAATCACCAGAAATAAGTGATTCCCCCTTGTTTTCCAAAAGTGAGTCACGAATCGTAATTAAATCTTTATAAAAATCACTTGCAGTTTTATAGCGAGGTCCAATTTCTTTTTCTTCAATTAGATAAGTTTTTGTAGCCTGTATTTTTGATTGAATATCAACAAAGCACGTCTATAGGGCTCTTTTTCTCGATAAATAGAATTGTCCTTAGATTGGCGAGCCATTTCTCGTACTTGCTTACTAACGTTGACAATACTAGATGAAAGTGAAAATTCTCGATATAGATGATAGACTTTTTCATCATAATAATTCATGATGACTTCGCATTGTGTCATTGCAGATTGCTTTAAAGTTTCCGCTGTTACGAATGGATTACCATCACGGTCACCACCAATCCACATCCCCATGGTAATAGGTTTTGGATGTTTTAATTCTAGACCGTGTTTTTTAGCTAAGCGCTTGTATTCAGCGGTCAAATGAGGGACAGCCTTCAAGAAAGAACTGTTATAATATTCCATCACATTTGTGATTTCATTGGTTACCTTCAATTTTTTCTCACGAATCATATCCGTCTGCATGATGATTTCAATATAGCGACGAAGATCATTATGCCATTTTTCTTTATTAATTAATCCTAACTTCACATCTCTATATTTACGTAGTAGAGTATGGATGTGATTCGTCAAATCCAACATACTCTTACGTTGTACTTGGGTAGGATGGGCGGTAAGAACAGGTACCACATTCAGGTGTTCCAATATTTCAACAGCATTTTCTTTTTCGGCAACCATTTTAATAGTTGCTGAGAGTTTGCCAAGATAATCTTGATCAATATTATTTTGGTGATTGATTTCATAAGCCAAATCAACATCTTCTGAAATATTAATCAGGAGCGGTAAAATGGAGAAATAACGGGAAATATATGCCATTTCATCATTTGTCAAACCAGTGACAAATTGATTCAAACCTTGATAATTCTCCTGCATTGACAAATCTTTCAACTGCATGATTTTTTCAAAAGTCTCTGGTTCAAGCATATTTTTGGTAATATCTTCTAACATTTCTGTTAAAATCAATACTTCTTCTTGAACAACAACATTATTACTATAGTTTTCTAATTTTTGAAGAGACATAAAGGATCCTTTCTTTACTATGTTCTACATATAATTATAGGACTTATTTTCTAATTCTCGATAAATTTTTGCTCGTTTTTCACTGGCATCAATATTCAAAAACAAAAGCAATAGCTACAGATAAAACTAATAGACTGTTACCCCCTTGCGAAAGGAAAGGGAATGTAACTCCTGTTGATGGAATTATACCAGAAATCCCACCAATATTAACGAATACCTGTACCAACATCATTCCCCCAACACCAAGGGCAACCATGGAATTGAATGGATTTTCTGCTTTGATTCCAACAAGTATAATCCGTAAAATAAGGAAAAATACAAGTGCTAAAATTAAACTGGCTCCTACAAATCCTAATTCTTCAATTACAATTGAAAATACAAAAGTCAGTATGGGCTTCTGGCAAATAACCACGTTTCTCTATTGAATTTCCTAAACCAAGTCCAAACCAGCCTCCATTTACCATAGCATAATATGAATTTGCAAGTTGGTGGCCGACTCTGCTAAATCCAAAAAGGATTAAAGAAAGCACTGAAGCGCTTAGCAACATAACCAAATACTGGAACTTTTGAAAA
>BNJS01000550.1_pt1 | contig 29774 bp, 55 predicted proteins | sample 8540461 | NCBI WGS metagenome assembly BNJS01 (sample SAMD00202454, study PRJDB9452) | human saliva metagenome | isolation source: human saliva | place: Japan | reverse complement strand
AGTGATGAGAGTCGAGCCGTATCGGGTCGCTACGTGTTTGTGACGAATCTGAGTCAGTGGATACTCAATAACGGCTGTCTATGTGCGACCGCAGGATGTTCACAAGATCAGGACTACTGTCGTAAGCATCTTGCGCTCAGCAGCACTCCATCCACTTCACCAAAGAGCGTTGGGCCGGAAGCGCGTAATGGCTGTGGATAGTCAGACATTAGCTAGAGATGCCGATCAAGGCCGAAATCCTTTACAAAGGTCGCGGAGAAGCGTCGAAGCTCGTTCAATATGCTGCAAAGCCTGGCCGAGACTGCTGCGGGATGGAAGCGTCAACAACGTCCTCGCAGAATGACCTCGGTTTGTCAGTCTGACCGGAGAGTCCTGACGCAGGCCTGGGCCTGGCTGGAGTGGTACGTACGACCACTCTCGCGCTCATCAGGAGGCCTCTACCGTGGCTGCCGGATGCCACCAGCTGGTGCTGGAATAAGGAGCTGGCGGACAGGCTCTCTGAGCACTAGATCTCAAGATCAGTTCGTTGGCAGATGAGATGCGCAAACCCGGCTCGCCCACCGTCCGGAAGGCTGCCGGTCTACTTCACAGGGCTACCGCCCTGAGCAGTTCAGGGATAGGTCATCGGATGGAGAAGCGCCAGTGCTTCGGTGGCTGGTGTTGATCGGCTGCTCACACGAGCTTCCTGCTCAGGATGTGCTGAATGCTGGTCCACTTGGCGTCGTCAAGTTCTGCAGGTGACGACCTCGGCACGACGGCTCATCTCGCGCACGGTGGCGTGCGGATCCGCCAACCGTGACCCGCGTTCGTGAGCGCTGCGGCGCAGGGCGGAGCGGCTGAGGCGCTACCCGACGTCGTCGGCGTCGTCGGCACGGTTGCCGTGGTCGGACTCGTCTCCGTCTCGGGCCGCCAGACCTCGTCGCAGCGGTGGACGCTCGTGGCGATGAGGCGGGCGTTGGGGCAGGTCCACCGCGTACCCAGTGACCGGCGTCGAGGGCGTTCCCTGCCGAAGTCCTCGTGCCGGTTGATGAGCCGAACGAGCACCGGCACGTCGATGTGGATGAGGAGGTCGATCCGCTCCGTACTGCGCAGCGCGCGCGCGTCTCGAGCGGCGCAGGTAGCTCCTCGGTGACGACGACGCCGGTCCCGGAGACGACGCCCCCAGCCGACACCGACTCGTGCAGGTCCCGCCGGTAGACTCGGGACGAAGACCTGAGGAGCGCCGTCAGCCCTGCACCCGATCCAGGGCCGCCAGGTAGCCCCTCGACGTCGAGGTGTCCGGGGCGCCCTTGCGGTTGCGGCGCCTAGGTCGTCCAGGACGGCAGTCAGACAGGTGGAAGCCGTCCGCGTGCGACGAGCCCGGCGAAGAGGCCGGCCTCCTGAGTCGGCCCTCCTCCAGGTCTGGCGGCGATCGCGACTTCCCCGAACCGGAGCGCTCGGCGAGTCCGACGAGGAGGCGCTAGCGTGTCGTCGGCCGCCAACCGCTGCGCTGAGCTGGGCGACGAGGTTGCTGTTGACAAGGGTGGAGGTCTCACCCACCCGAACCGTGGGGCCTATGGAACTATTATCTCAGTCAACTATCTGACTGAGGATGCGGATGCGGCATCTGTATCCATTGTGATGCCTGGGAGACCGAGCGCCGGGGAGCAGATGTAGGTGGAGGTAAAAAGAGGTAGGCGGATGTCGGCTCGCCCTACGGCCTCGCCCGTGGGCTGCGGCGGTCATATCTGTTGTTGTGGGCGTGCTGAGGCGGAGGCCGTTGACGGCGACGTGACGGCGACGTGGGTGATGGGTCAGTGGCGTCTTTAGCGGTTTGAGACGTGATGGCTGCAAAGTTGTGACTGCCGATGTGTCTTGCATCACTGAGCAACATCCGTGAAGGATCCCAAATTCAGCGTAACCGTAAGTGAATCATAATCTTCTCGAAAGGTCGCCCGTGTCCGCCATCCCTCATCCCCAGGGTGCTTGGTACCCCTAAGCGCGCGGTAGTGCTCTTGTCGCACTCTGTCGCGCTCGTCGTCCGCACTCTTGACGGTCCCTAGCCTACGCAGCGCCCGAGCCGCCATCAACCCGAAGATCACCGTCTCCGGCCTGTCGCTCGTGGTCTCCAACGCCACGGCGTCGAGGAGCCCGACAACACCTCGGTCAAGGTCGATGACATCCTCAAGCTGAAGTTCGCCTCGGGATGCCTGCAACGCCAGCGCCAAGAGTGGCGACCCTTCCAGATCCAGCTGCCCAAGCAGTTCCGCAACCGGGAGAGCCTCCGAGCCGATGAAGGTCTCCCACCAGGGTGCGGAGCACACCATTGGCGATTGCGTGATGGACGATCACGCCATCACCCTGCACCTTCAACAGCACCTCGACACCATCGTCGGCCAGGGCTTTACTCGACTGGTGGGTGACGGGGCTGCGCTGTTGCTGGCATCTCAGGCCAGCGACCCGGCCAATGTGACGTTCGACGCCAACGGGCAAGCAGACCGAGGTGCCTGTGCCCGGCGGCAAGATTGCTGGAGAATGTCGGACATGCACACGAGCCGCAGTGGATGAGCAAGGGCCGCTGATATCACCAGCACCCAAGGCGGTGGACTGGGAGGTGACCTCGGGCCTGACCAGGTCAAGAAGGCTCGAGAAGAACGGTCAGTCGCTGACTGTGGATGGTAGGACCGCTCGACCATCACCTTCCCGACCAGCTGGGTCCCGGGGCAGGTCTATGTCCCGACCAAGAGCGACCGGAAGCTGAAGATCGGAAACCGCCCAGGGCGGAACCACATCTACGGTCAGGTCACGGATGCCAGCGGCACCGACCAGGACACCAGTCAGGGCGACTTCGACCTCGATGTCGCCATCCAGGGCAGTACCGCCACCATCACCGTGACGGGTCCCTCGCGCCGCGGACCAACTACCACATCTATTACTCTTCGACTCCGTCCACGGGCCGACGGCGTCGTTCAACCTGCGTGGAGTACACGAACAAAGCCTCCGTGGTGGGAGGGCTCGGAGCACACCCACTGGTGCACTACAGCAAGTCCTTTCACCATCAATCGTTGAGATGAAGCCCGGATTTGGTGGGCTGGACATCACCAAGCTCCTCACCGGGTCCGAGACCGGCAAGGTGCCGGCCGGCACCACCTCTCGAGGTGGCATCAACTACACCCTGCTCGGCGGCGCCACCGTGACACCTACCCGGGATGGAAGGCCCGGGGACCGTCAACCAGGCTCGCACTGGTGGTGCCACCTCCATGACCGTCACCGTTGGTGAGAAGGCCGTGTACAACGGCACCTTCCCGGTTGGGACGGTCCTGACCCTCGACGAGGACACGACGACGGCCTCGGCCACCCTGCCGGTGTCGCTTGGGGCAGCCACACCTTCGCAGTAGGCGACCAGAACACCAACAGCCTGACCATTGAGGACCAGAAGTCCACGGCCGTCACGCTGCGCAACTCCGCCGACCCCGCTGCTGCGGAAGAGGGTGACTTCACGGTCACCAAGGCTCTGGCCGGTGACGGTGACTTCAGCAAGTCCGCCTTCGAGTTCACCTCACACCTGCACCGACGGCACCGAGGGGTCGCTGACGGTGACCGAGCCGCGACCTCGGAGAAGTCCAAGAAGGTCAAGGCCGGATCGACCTGCACCATCACCGAGAACAGCGCCAAGGCCGGTCAGGACGGCTACACGCTGACCGCCCCGGCCGCGCAGACCGTGGCGATCGCCAGGACCAGACGGCCGCGGTGACGATGACCAACACGTACGCCCGTGACATGGGCACCTTCTCGGTGACCAAGGTCGTCACCGGTGTTGAGTCGGTGGACAACGAGTTCGCCTTCTCCTACACCTGCGACAACAACGTCAAGGGCACGCTGAAGGTCAAGGCCGACGGGTCGGTGGCCTCCGGGCCCGAGCTGCCTGTGGGCACCAGCGCACCATCGCAGAGGACGCTCAGTCCGCTCAGGTCGAGGGGTACGCCTGGGAGGCGCCCGCCTCCCAGGAGGTGACCATCAGCGAGAAGGAGCAGGCGGTGCTCTGACCTTCACGAACGCCTACACCCTGACGCGGACCCGCCCCCGAGCCGGAGCCCTCGCCGTCCGTCCCCGACGCCGGAGCCCTCGCCGAGTCTTCGCCGTCCCCGACGCCGGAGCCCTCGCCGAGTCCTTTCGCGTCCCCGACGCCGTCTCGTCCCCAGTGAGCCGGCCTCACCTTCACCGACGCCGAGCGCCACACCGACTCCCAGCGAGACCCCGACGCCGGAGCCCTCGCCGAGTTCTTCGTCGATCCCCGACGCCGTCTCCGTCCCCAGTGCGAGCCGGCCCTCACCTTCACCGACGCCGAGCGAGACCCCGACGCCTGGTGAGACTCCGGACCCGAGCGAGTCCTCGACGCCGGTGCCCAGTGGGTCGCCGTCTCCCAGTCCGAGCGGTACCCCGACGCCGAGCGACCCTGCCACGCCTGGCGCCCCTCCTCGCCCTAGTGCGACCCGCCTGCTGCACCTAGCGGGCCGGGCGAGCCCCACGAGCCCTCTGGGGGTCCTGGGCTCAGCACGGGTGCCAGGATCGACCCGCCCCTGGGGCATCGCCGTGGCCGCCACGATGGAGGGGCTCTGCTGGTGAGCCGCCGCCGCGCCTGACGCCGGCCACCGGCCCCCACCTCATGATAGTCTCGGGCCCACCTGAGTCCGCACCCAGGTGGGCCTGGGGCGTCTTCAGCCGGCGGCTGCGCGCGCGGGACAGGGGCGCCCGTGGCCTGAGCGCTCAGCGATTGGCGCGAGATGAAGGCGTCGTCACCCGCCTGAATCGCTCAGGTGTCAAGGACCAGGGTCCTGACTCGGGACGGCGTCGAGACGCGGGGCGCGGAAACGAAACGACGAAATGGTTCTGTGGCGCGTCCGGCACGGTCGTAACCTGAGAGGGTCCGCTATGCCGCACGGCATGAAGCGATGCCGTGCGCGACTCTTCCGACGTCAGGAAACACCATGGCAGAGTCCTCAATCGTCACTCGTCCTCCTCCCACGGCAGCCGGCCACATCCTCGCCCGCCTCGACCCGGGACGATCCGGTTTCAACCGTCAGCCGCACTCAACGCCCGGATCATCGGCATCTCGATGGCCGCGGCCCCTGGGCGGGTTCCTCGGCTCGATACCGCCGTCATCAACGGTGCCGTCGACGCCTCTCCGAGCAGTTCGCCCTCAGTGATGCCTCAAGCGCTTCCGTCTCCTCGGCGCTCATCGGCCGCACGGTCGGCGCCTGAGTTCGCCGGGCCGGTCTCCAACCGGATGGGGCGGTGCCGGTCATGCTCATCGCCGCCGTCATGTTCCCTGGCCTCCGCGCTCGGATCGGGCTGGCCTTTCGGCGTCATCGACTTCATCGTGGGCGTGGTGGGCGGTTCAGTGGGGCGGCCTCCGTCATCGCTCTGGCCCACATCGCCGAGGTGTCTCCTGGCGAGTGTGCGCGGTCGCCTTGGGCCCCTCCAACAGCTGGCGATCGTCGTCGGCATCTTCTCCTCACTTGCCGGCCGACGCCTGGTTCTCCGGACCAGGCTGCTGCCAATGAGCCGTGGCTGGGGATGGAGGGCCTGGCGGTGGATGTTCATCGCCGAGGGGCTGCCGGCCCTCATCTACGGGATCTGCGTCTGGTCCTGCCGGGAGTCCCCCGCTTCCCGGTGGCGCGCGGCGACTACGACAAGGCCTCCCAGGTGCCTCACGACTCCACCGGCATCATCAACGTCAACCTCAAGATCGAGGAGATCCGCTCCACCATCGACCTGAGAAGCGCGAGTCCCGTCCGACCTGCGCGCACTAGCGCTGCAGCTCAGCCGATCGTGTGTAGGCATTCTGCCGTCCGTCTTCCAGCAGTTCGTGGGCATCAACGTCATCTTCTACTCACTCGACGACGCCGTGGCGCATCAGGGTTTGTAGGTCCGACGCCCTGACCATCACGGTCATCACGTCGGTCACCAACATCGTGGTGACGATCCTGGCGATCCTCCTGGTGGACAAGTGGGGGCGCCGGCCCATGCTGCTGGCCGGCTCGCTCTTCATGACGATCTCGCTGGGGCTCATGGCGCTGGCCTTCCTTCGCCAACGTCAGCGGAGGTGAGGTGACCCTGGAGGCGCCCGTGGTCGCCGATCGCGCTGGTGGCGGCGAACCCGTTCGTCGGGCCTTCTGGGGCGACCTGGGGCCCGCTCAGTGTGGGTGCTGCTGGGGCGAGATGTCTCCAACCGGATCCGCGCCGGGGCGCTGGCGGTAGCCGCCGCCCAGTGGGTGGCGAACTCTTCATCTCCACCACCTTCCTGACCTTCTCCAGCATCAGCCTGACCTTCGCTCACGGCTTCTACGCCGTCTGCGCTGCCGTCCCTCCTCTCGTCTTCTTCCGGGTGCCTGAGACCAAGGCGCAGGAGCTCGAGGAGATGGAGGACTCATGGTCGCTGCTGACCCGACTCGACTTTTGTTGGCTGAAGGTGCTGCGGTGGGTTTCGCTGGGCATTGTGCGTACTGAGTTGGTTCGCACCAGATTCGCGTGTAGGGTTGGTGGGTGACGCCTCGATCAACACTTTGCGTGACGTCTTCCGGGGCGACGGCGGTCAAGGTCGTGTTCGAAGAGCCGCGGTAAGCATGGTTACACGTTGGCTCGGCTCATGATGAGGCCGAGCTCGCCGTCCGATGGAGGCTCGCCAGATCGCTCAGGCGGGCCAGACTTTGACCTGGAAGCTCCTGGTCGGCGCGCCCCAAGCCGATCGCGTCGGGCGGCGCCTGATGGGCGCCACGACGAGCGCGCTGCTGATCCAGGTCCTGTCTCATGCCTGGGAGGTCCTTGGTCGGGCGAGGCGGCCGACGGCGATGAGGGGCTTTAAGCAGATGGCTCGCACGGCTGGTGGAGCCCACCAGCAAGGCGCAGTCCTGCGGGTGCTGGGCGAGATCGGGGTTCAGCCGCTGACGGTCCGTACGCCCCACCGGTCGCTGGCAGTTGCGTCGACAATGACTGGAGGGGCAGTATCCAGGCCGCCCTCTACAAGCGTGTCAACGCCCTGCGGTGACCTCTCACTGGTCTTATACGACGTGACCACGTTGTACTTCGAGACGGAGAGGAGGATGACCTGCGCAAGGTCGGTTTCTCCAAGAGCGCAGGTAGATCCGCAGATCACGGTCGGCATGCTCGGGCGATGAGGCGGCTTCCCCTCCAGGTGGGGTGCTGGGAAGAAACCACGCCGAGACCAAGACCATCGTACCCACGGTCCAAGGCTTCCCTGGACGCCCATGGTGTCGATCCGGCAGACCTGGTGGTGGCGGCGGATGCCGGCATGATGTCCTACACGAACCTGACCGCCTTGGATAAGGTCTGGTTTATGTTCATCGTCGGGTCCAAGACCACCAAGGCGCCCTGGGACCTGGCCGAGCACACGCATTTTCCACGGTGAGGGCCTATACCGATGGCCAGATCATCGAGACCACCACCCCAGGAAGGGAATCAAGTCTCAAGGGCAGGTCGAAGGTCAGGAACCGCCCGGCCTGGACGCCGCAGGACAACCCGGAGTCGTGGCGGGTCGTGTGGCACTACAGCGCCAAGCGCTTCGCCCACGACAACACGACCCTGACGGCGCAGGAGAATAAGGCTGGCTGTGATCGACGGCGAGAAGACTGCCCGCCGCCCAGGTTCGTGAAGGATCCGCAGACCACTTGTCACTTGATGAGGCATCCCTCAAGCGGGCCCGCGCAACAGCGGGCCTGAAGGGCTATGTCACCAATATGACAAGTAAGCGCATGAATGCTGCTGAGGTCGTCAGCTCCTACCGGAGCCTGTGGCACGTGGAGCAGTCATGGCGAATGAGCAGCACGACCTGCGCGCCCGCCCGATCTTCCACCACCGCAAAGACTCCATCGAAGCGCACTTGACCATGGTGATCACCGCTCTCGCCGTCGCCCGCTACCTCCAAGACACCACCGGCACATCAATCAAGAAGATCATCCATACACTCAAACCAATCCAGACCGCCCAGATCCACTGGACTGCTAGGTGTTTTTCGGACACTGCTTGTTTTGTGCTTCAGGCTGCCTTCTTCAGGTCCAGGAACTCGCTTTCGACCTCGTCGGGAGTGCGATACCCTAGGGCTGAGTGAAGGCGGATATGATTGTATCTCAACTCGATCCACGAGGCAATATCGTTCATCGCTTTGTCCTTCGTTGGGTATACCATCCGGTACACTCTCTCATTCTTGAGAGTGGCATTGAACGACTCTGCCCACGCATTGTCCCAGCACACCCCGTGCGCCCCACCGGGGACGAATCCTACAACCTTTTGAGATGATCCAAGAACCTCTGAGACGTGTACTGGCTCCCCTGTCGGAGTGAAAGACCGTCACACCTCCTCGACCGGCATCTCTGACCGCCATGTCAACGGCCCTGGCACACCAGGGACGTGCATGTGGTCGGCCATCGCATAACCCACGACCTTCTTAGTACAGCAGTCCAGAACAGTCGCAAGATAGATAAACCCGGTCCACGTCCTGACGTAGGTGATGTCCCCGCACCACTTACGTCCAGGCTCGTCGGCGGTGAAGTCCCGCCCGAGCAGGTCCGGGCGCGCATCCAGGTCCTGGGCCGGCACTGGTTCAGACCCTTGCCCGAGGGCCCGGCGGCCTGCAGCCCCAGGTCGCGCATGATGGAGCGGATCGTGGACCCGCTCCAGACCCCGCCTTCAGACTCACCTGAATTCGTCGGTACCCGTAGGTGCCTCATCAGAGTCCTCGAAGGCGTCGTTAACCATGACCCAAGCTCTTTTCTCCTCACAGTTGTTGCTGATTCGGTCGGTCACGCCAGGAGTAGTACCCTGATTTTGATACCCTGGACCACCGGCACATTGAGGAGATGGGATAGTGGCCTTCTTCGCGGTTGATCAGCTCGTAGCGGTCAGTCACGGCCGTTCCTTGGCGAAGAAGGCAGCTGCTTTTTTCAGGAACTCGTTCTCCTGACGCAGCTCACGAACCTCTGCTTTGAGTTTTGCGATCCGCTGACTCGGGAGGCCTTCTTACGATCCTGGTCGGTGGCGTGCTCTTCCTGGTACCTGGCGACCCAGTTACCCACCGTTTGGGCTACAAGACCGTATGAGGCGGCCACCGAGGCGATCGTGCGGTCCTTCTCGATCACCTCACGCACCACTTGGGTCTTGAACTCTTCTGAGTATTTCGCTGCTGGCATGGTCTCCATCCTATCGACTCACAGGAAGAAAAACTCCCCCAGTCCGAGAAACACCACGCACTCCACCACCTAGCCGGCCAGACGATCACCGCTAGCCACCCACTCACGCCCCAAGCCCAGACCATCCTCAACGCGCTAGACATCGCCCCCGAGATCTGACACCCCAAACGGGCACTAAACTGTCAGGACTCAGGTCTGAGGCGGGAGCAGGGAGCCTGCCCTTGTAGGCATCTGGAACAAGGAGGTGAATAGCGCAGGCCTCAGCGCTCCTCCTCAATGATCCAGGAGACAACTGGCCTGCTGCTCTTACCGATAAAGATGAATCGTCAGCAGGCGGTGATCCGGCTTGAACGACTGTCGTTTGGAGCTGCGTGATCCTGTCATACCTCGATGGCACGGGGGTGACGGGGACTGAGCTGTGCCGCGATCGGCGTGTAGAGATCGGCTCCCTGGGCGGAGGTGCTCAGTGAGACCAGGAGTGCGTACCGGACGGGTAAGTCACGGCGGTCGCGTCGATTGTTGTTCTTCCACCAGCCACCGACGGGGTAGACGGCGATAGGTCGCATGCTGCCAGCTCGCGCCGGTGCCTTGCCAGTCGTCCTGGTGGAGTGAGCCGTAGTGCCGTGATCGTGTGACCAAGTAGCCAGTGATCCGAGTTGTTGCCCGTGGACGAGTAGTCCTCGTCCTCTTCTTCCCGAGCCTGTCGATTCACTCGGGCGAGGAAGCCCTTCACGGTGATGTCGGTCGGGGCTTTGAGGTCGAAGCGGAGACCGTAGAAGCATAGGTGTATTTCCCTTCCAGCCTCGCCTTTGTGGCGGAAGGCTCGATGAAGTAGGACAGCGTGATGCGTAGGCGCACGTCAGCTCTCACCGAGTGACTGAAGGACATCGCGAGGCCAGGGAGAGAGTGAAGCCGAAGCTCCCGCATCGCATATGTCTCGTCGAAAGGGTGGAACTCGTCTTGAACCACCATGGTAACTGCGCGATGTGATGACGTGAGGACTGCTTCCTCCGTCGGTACCCCCCATCCGTAGCGACGCAAGAGTCGTGCGCGTTCGCCCTTCTTCTTGCACGCATCCAAGCGTTCTTGCATCGGCCTGGTCCACCTGGCCTCATGAACCAGAAGTGCCCGGACAGTCTCTGGCCAGTAGGAGGGGTAACGGTTCATGGTGAGTGCTGCGAGTCGGGCGGCCTGCGCGGTAGCGGCGCTCGTCGCATTGGCCGATGTCAGGTCTACATCGTTCTTGATTCCTGTGAACGGAGTGACAAGGCAGCAGGTCGGGTCTCAAAGAATCCTTGACCGTCACTGAGTACATTGCCTCCCTCTAGGCAAATTTCAGGTTTGATGGGCCAAGGGTGATCGCCAAACAATAATGACGTTCGACCTGTGAGGATAGTTCTCATGGGTGCTACCGGGTATGGTTCGTATAACTCGGGTCACGTGGGGCCTGGTCTAGTTGGGTGAGTTCCCAACCGTCAGTGTATTCCATGACTGTCCGGGATCCTCAATTGGCGATACGTCTGAGTTTGCAAGATGGTCAATGTTGTATGAGTCTACGTTTGCTGCGGATACTACAATAAGACGTTTAGTGTTGCGTTTGGTCCTGTAATGAGGGAGAACTCATTGTTTCGAACACGTATGTCGCTTCCTGCGGCCAGGGCGTCGATAGAGGCAGACAGAGTGTTGGCTGGCCTGGGTCGCATCGGACTCAGCGCTGACGGGCATGCAGAAAGTGCGTTGGCGATCTGCGCTCACCTCGGAACAAGAGATCGCGTCAATAGTCGCGCTGGCGTGATCTTTCCAAGGTTCTTCTCCCTGTTTGGGAATAATTCGAACCGACTCGAGTACGATGCTGTAAATGAACAACCCGCGTTCCCTCCAAAAGACGATCTAGGTGTTGTCCATAGAGAGCAATCCCTGCCATAGAGGTGCCATGCCCATGCGGGTCATGACCAGACTGAATTGGGAAAGGATCGAGTGCTGGTCGCCGCGCCAGGATCCTTCTATGAGGGTGTGCGTGCAGATGCCGAGTCGAGGTGACAGACCGCGGGAGCCTCGGGTGGGGCGGGGAATAATCTCGTAAGGAGATCGGAAACGTACTCCAGCTGCTCACCATCGCGAGGTCTTCAATGGTGTCAATAAATGATGGGCATCGAATCTGTCAGAGGAAGATCTGTTTCAATGAGTGGCAACAAATCGTTCCAAATCGCGCGAACGCGTACGACTACTGAGTTGTCAGATTTACTATTCGCTGATCAGACGCCTCAATGCCGAGCTCTCTAGTGATGCGCTCAAAGAGTCCTGGGAGTTCTCTGTGTCGATCAAGCCATAATTCCCACCAGGTCATCTCTCTATAAGTTGGAGTAAATTTAGATGTCCATAGGTCCTCCAGAAGAGTGGATCTGACTCGTGAAATGTTGGCAACTAACTCACTATTCTCAGGGTTGCCCTTTTACTTGTATTTTTAGTGAGATAGCTTTGAAAAAGCTTGAGAATTGCTAAACTCGTCGGCTACCCATATTGTTGCTCGTTCTGGTGAATTCTTGGTGGCTGGGTGTGTCGACAAAAGAATCCATTGAGCCTTTTTGCGTTAGTTCGACTCCTTGCTGTTTCAGGTAAGAATCCAATTTTAGGCCAATTCGACTTCGGCACCCTCGAGCGTAGGTACGTCCCATTGGCCTTCAGTTCCGGCGCAAGATCTGGGAATCTTGCATCTTTTGAGCCTGTGCAAAATGCGGCCTCAATCTCTTCGATGAGACGCTTGCCGTGAGTCTCGCGATCTACGGGTCTGATAGCCGTGTTTCCCATGCCGCGTGCTGTCCGTGGCCTGACTCAACATAGCCATTGACGCTACAGGTGATCGAGACAGGGCGACCCAGGCACGACCTACCCCAGACTGGCGGAGCGACGCGCGGCGAGCGCTAGTTCAAGATCTGCTCGTGTCACCACAGCGTCGCCTCTCATGAGTGCAGTCTTAGCGGCTGACTCGGCTGCCTTGACGATATCCGCGTGACTGAGTCCCGTCCGTGCGGGAGGAGAGTCCGCTGAACGAAACGCCTTTGGCGAGTGACCCCAGGCGCTTACGGATAACCGCTTGGGCTTGCCTGCCGCTCGGCAGTGAGTAGGTGAGAACGGCATCGAAGCGACGGAAGAGTGCGCGATCCAGAGATAGAGCGATGGTTGGTGGCCGCGATCACGATCGACTCCGGGCTCGCGTCCTCCAGGAACACCAGGAACGAGTTGAGGGTACGTCGCGCTTCGCCGACGTCGTTTGCCACTCCTGTCACCCGCCTAAGGCGTCGAACTCGTCGAAGGTAGCAGACCGCGCGGTGGGTGGCGCACCTCGTCAAACACTGCCCGCAGCTTGGAGGCGGTCTCTCCCATGAACTTGCTGAGCAGGGTGTCCAGACGCACGGTGTACATCGGAAGTGAGAGTTCAGAGGCGATGACGGAGGCAGTCATGGTCTTGCCTGTACCGGGCGGGCCCCTCCAGAAGCAGACGATGCATCGGGGTGAAGCCATGCTCGATCAGAACAGACCGTTGCCGCTGTTCCTGGATGACCTGCGTGACCTGCTCGCCGAGCTCAGGTGAGATGACGAGATCGCGCAGCCGTACCTGTGGCTGAGAAATCTCAACCAGACCGGCGATGTCACCCTCGGGGCGCGGAAGTGCGGCCACCGTGGCGAGAGGCGTGCGTGCTCGTTGACGTGAGGAGTCGACAGCCTTCTTGATGTCAGAGGCGAGCCGGTGGTGCCCCTGACGGGCTTCCCGAGCGGCGACCTGCAGGGCGACGGAGTAGAAGGCGTTCTCGTCCCCCGAGGCGTGGCTACGCACCATGGCTGTGATGTGTGCACCGTGACCTGCCACAGATGGCCTCCCTTCCATGTTCGCATGAGCTCGTCACCGTCATCGTACGGCACGCCACGTGACACATTCTCAGTGCCGCGCTGGGATCGCTCACGTCCATCGAGTGGCTCGTGCTTGTTGTGGACGAAAGCGCTCGCGCTGCATCGACTCGCCTGGCGAAGAGATGCGTCCAGGTTGGGTCTATGTGGTTGCTGGGGTCAGTCGATCTGGAGAATAGGGTAACTCTACTCCGTAATGCTTGATCGCATCTATCGGGGCTCTCGTGTAACTGCCCCACGGCGTTTCGTAACCAGTGTACTCCGTGTGCGTCGGTGAAGGCTATCTCTACGCCAGAGCGATGGTGCATCCCTCCCCAGCCTTTGGGGGCGACAAGCTGCCATTCGCCAGGAGGAAGAACTGTGACCATTCTTCTATACTCCGCTGGGAGTGGCGTCCGTCATGTTCGTTAATGACGAAGGCTGCAACACAGCGATACACGGGAGAGAGGGATTGATTGCTGATGCGTATGATGTCTCAGTCTGTTTTGATTCCCGAATTTTGAGTTTGCCGTCAGATCCAGGCGGTGATGCGCGCTGCTTGCTCCCGTTTTCTCTTTGCTCGTCTGCGCGCTGCCACCGTGCCTCCAGGGCCAAAGTGATTGTGGCGATGAGTGTTGCCCAGACGTCCTATGTGCTGCTATCAGGCGGCCCAGTCCTGGCTCGTCAACGGTCCTCAATTTCGCGTGAGGATGTCGTCTGTCTGGTGCTTTGCCGGCACGTCAAGCGGCGGTAGGGAGCTCACGATCTCCTGGGTTCGCACGGAGACGGTGGTGATGCGGGCGATGAGGTCCAGGAGGTAGCGGGGCTGCGCCGAGGCGGTGGGGCCGCCGCCCGCGCCCTCCGCCATCCAGTCGTTGGGGTCATTGACGATCCCGGAGGCTTTGTGGGTGCTCACACGGTAGCGGTCCAGGAGCCAGTCCAGGGCGCTGCGCGACCCCAGCAGGTAGTCCTGCGCCTGGGCGGGAATACCGGAGATCGTCACATGCTCGTTGTAGACGATCGAGGTCTTGTCATCCTGCCGCTTGCCGTCCTGGAGAACTCGGTCATAGCGCATCTTCTCCACATGCAGCAGGCTCGGGGAGATTGTCTCCCGAAGATCCCAGGGCACCTCCTGGCCATCGACCATGAGACTCAACGGTGCGGGCTCCACGGACTCGTAATCCAGGTGCAGGTCGGCAAGACCGCGCCCGGCCGTGGTGAAGGCGACGAAGTCGTCCCGGCTCGCCACCAGCGGGATATGAGGCAACGACTTCTTCAGGTCCGCGCCATACCGCGTCCGATACTCCGGTGAGTGCAGGAGGGCGTACACGTAGTAGAAGACGTCATCCTTGGTCACCTCCGGCCCGTAGGCGGCCTGGTAGCTGCGCAGCGTGGCGTCCGTGATGTTGTCCACCCGGCGGTAATCGCCCAGTACCTCACCCTCCTGTCCGACGGCGTCGCTGGACTCTCCGCGTCCTCGTCACCCGGACAGGTCAGCATGCCCGACTCGGCCTCATGACGACCACCCGACCGGCTCCACGTCCACCGCGGGAAGAACTGGCCTCCGCTGCCGGCGCCTGTGACATGGAGGTTTGAACGTCGTATGCCGGCATAACGGTGGAGTAGGGCACGTCCGAGCCTTGACCAACAAGATAGAAACCCAACATTGTCGTGGCCGGGTGTCGGAAATAGCGGCGCAAAACGGCGGGACGTAGATGATGCCTTCGGAGGCGTTGAGCCATTGCTTGCAGAAGGGGCGGTACAGAGCCGCAGTAGGTGGCTCCCGCGTTATGGGTGATGACGCTGGTTTCTTCTGCCAGAGACTTGTAGAAGTCCCGAGTCCACTTGATTCGCGTCTCGTCGTTCGTGACAAGATCGCGCACCTTCGCCCCGGCCTTCAGGTCGGCTGCTTGGGTGCGGTGGACGCGTTCGCGCTCCTCGTTGTACGTCTCAATGAGCCGCTGCGCCGAGTCGCGCAGCCCCGGCAGCGAGAAGTTGTAGACCCATGCGTCTCGCCCAGTTTCGGCGCCACGAGGTATGAGGCGAAGACCGGTGCCCGCCCCTCGCCGATGGACTGCCAGGACTCGTAGTTCGGGTCGCGCTGGTTGATCCAGTCGCCCTGGGCGTTTGGGGTGATGGTCTCCCAGTTAAGGGTGTCGATCTGCGACTCCTCGACGATCCGCAGCTTATCCTCCCTGGAGAGGTAGTCGCCGATGTCCCGATAGTGCAGGGCAGCTGGCCCCTCGTGGGCTGGTCCTGACGAGGGAGAAGATGTCAGCGATGGTGGTGCGTCCACCTGAGTCGAAGACGTTGCCCTTCTCTCGGCGCGAGAGCTCACCGGCGGTGCGCGCGTTGCCCCGCAGGTTGTAGACGTAGAGATGGGAGAACCTCGGCCAGGGTGAGGCGCACGCCGTCGGCCGTGTTGCCGTCGATGAAGCCGCCGTTAGTGACGAAGCCGATGACCCCGGCCTCCCCGACACGGTCCGAGGCCCAGCGGATGGCCCGAAGGTAGGAGTCGTACAGGGAGTTCTTGTTGGTTCCCGTGGAGCGGGCCGCGTAGGTCACCTCGATCTTGGCGTCCAGGGACGGGTAGTGCTGGTTGGCGTTGTTGTCATTGGCGGACTCCTGCCCCACCGAGTAGGGCGGGTTGCCGATGACCACCTGAATGCTCTTCAACCCAGCTGGGCCGTGGCCCGGTCGTTGTTGGCCACGAACACGCTCTGATCCAGCGTGTCCCCATCCTCGGTCATCTGGAAGGTGTCGGTCAGGACGATCCCGTCGAAGGCTGTGTATCCCGCCTGCGCCGGGTCGCCCTCTTCACCGCTGGCTGGCGGTGCGTCGCTGCGTATGAGGTCACGGTAGGTGACCTCGATATTGGCCGCCGCAATGTAGTAGGGCCAGCAGCAGGATCTCATTGGCGTGCAGCTCGCCCGCGTACTTGCGCGCCAGGTCCGCCTTGCTGATGAGGCCGGACTGCAGGAGCCGGACGATGAAGGTCCCCGTCCCGGTGAAGGGGTCGAGCACGTGCACGCCCTCATCGGTGATGCCGCGCCCCAGGTGGGTGCGTGCCAGCCAGTCCACGCTGCGCAGAATGAAAGTCCACGATCTGCACCGGCGTGTAGACGATCCCCCAGCGACTTGGCCGTCTTGGAAAGGCCAGGGAGAAGAACTTCTCGTAGAGCTCGGTGATGACCCGCTGCTTGCCCGCGGCGTTGTCAATGCCCGCGCAGCGCTCGCGAACCGACTCGTAGAAGCCCTCCAGCTGCTCGGTCTCCGCCTCCAGGTTGGATCCGTCCAGTACTCGGAGCATCCGGCCCATCACCTGCGCCACCGGGTTCTCGGCCGCGAAGTCGTAGCCGTCGAAGACCGGCTTGGTCACCAGGTGTTGGGAGAGCATGTCGATGGCGGACTCCGAGGTGATCGAGTCGTTGAGGTTGGCGCGCAGAGCCGCCAGGAAGCGCTCGAACTCGCCGGCCACCTCGGGGTCCTGTACCCGCTTGGCCAGGCGCGTACGGTGACGGGCCGCAATGTTGGCCACGTCCTTGGCCCACTGCTCCCAGTAACGCCGCGAGCCGACCTTCTGGACCAGACGGGCGTAGATCGCCTCCCGCCACTTGCCGAGCGCCCCCAGGTCGAAGGCCGCTTGCTGATGCGCCGGAGCACTGGAGGAGTTGCTGTCGTCGGCGGGAGCCCCGAAGGGGTCGATGATGGCGATCTTGTCCGGCTTGGACTGGTTGAGATCGATCTTGTTGACCATGGCGTCGAAGCGCTCATCGTGAGCGCGCAGCGCCTGAAGCACCTCCCACACCACCCGGAAGGTGTCATTGTCAGACAGGACGTCCTCGGGCGACATCCCAGACGGGATCGCCACCGGCAGGATGATGTAGCCGTACTGCTTGCCCGGCGCCAGGCGCATCACCCGCCCCACGGACTGGACGATGTCCACCTGGGACTTGCGCGGGGACAGGAACATGACCGCGTCCAGGGCGGGGACGTCCACACCCTCGGACAGGCACCGGGCGTTGGAGAGGATTCGGCAGGACACGGATGTCTCCTCCGACTCCGATGCTGACGATGCCTGCCGGGTCGGCGCCGGCGCGCCCAGATCGCCCGAGAGCCAGGACAGCAGACTGGTGCGCTCCATGATGTTCATGGAGCCGTCCACGTGGCGAACTTTCACGGATCCCAGCCGCTTCTGAGACGGGGTATCGGAGTCGACGCCGTCCGCGTCGTCGGGCAGTTCAGGCACCTCCGGCTCATCGGTGAGCGTGAGCCGGTAGTCCTCGGCCACGTTCCTGAAGGACGAGGCGAAGCGCTTCGAGGTCTTGATATCGCGGGCGAAGGCCACCGCCGTGCGCATCGGCTGGATGTCTTTGCCGTAGTCGGCCGTATCCACACTGCGCTTGGCTAAGGCGTTCCAGCAGCCGACGATCCGGGCGGCGTCGTCGAGCGTGAGCTGGCCGTCCTGAGCCAGGGAGGACTGCATCTGATCGGCGATCTGGTCCTCTGAGACCGTGAGGACCAGGACCTTGTAGTCGGTCAGGAGGCTACGGGAGACCGCCTCACCGAAGCCCAGGCGGAAAAGCTCCTCACCGTAGGTCTCGACGTCGTCCATGGAGGCGAGGATCGCGTTCTTCTGACCGGCGCGCGCCTTGGTTGTGTCGTCATAGATACGGGGAGTCGCCGTCATGTAGAGGCGCTTGGAGGCGTGGATGTAGGCGTTGTTGTGGACGCGGACGAAGGCGGACTCATCCGTGCCCAAAGGAGTGGCGCCGGTCGTGCGATGGGCTTCGTCGCAGATCACCAGGTCGAAGCCGGGGGCGCCGAGTTCCTGGGCCTGGGCGACGGCGTCGATCGACTGGTAGGTGGAGAAGACCACCGTCATCGGGGCCGTCCCGTTGACCGGGGCGGGGCGGCGCGTCAGGCGGTTGGCGAGTGCCGCGCCGTCCGTGGTGGCCGGGATCGCCAGGTCCACCACCGAGATGTCCTCGCTCAGGCTGGTGCGCTTGCGCCCCTTGCCGACCTTCGCATCCGAGCAGACCGCGAAGGAGCGCAGCGGCACCTCCGACTCGGCACTCCACTCCATGAGCGTCTGCGACAGCAGCGCGATGGAGGGCACGAGGAACAGGACTCGGCCGCCGGGGCCCGCCATGGCCTCCGCAATGCGCAGGGACGTGAAGGTCTTACCGGTGCCGCAGGCCATGATGAGCTTGCCCCGGTCTGCCGTGGACAGGCCCGCGCTCACCGCGTCCAAGGCCCGCTTCTGGTGCTCGCGCAGGCTCTTGCCACCGGTGCGAACCATGACCTCGGGGGTCTCCAGGCTGAAGGAATCCCAGTCGATCGTGGAGTTGAACAGGTCCTCCAGGCCGACCCGGGAGACCGGGATGGCCTGACGGGACACCGTCTCCTCCGCAGCCGAGTTCCAGCGCTCCGTGGTGGACACAAAGAGCCGGGAGGTGAACTCGCCCGTCCCCGACTCCGCCAGGAAGGAGTCGACGTCGTTCTTGGTGATGACCCCTGTCTGCGGGTCATAGAACTTGCACTGGACGGCGCACAGCTCGCCGGTCTCGCGCTCGCGGGCCACCAGGTCGATACCGTGGTCCGGGCGCGCACCTCGTCCCGGCCAGTCGCTCCACATCCACACGTCGTCGAAGCGCTCGGCGTAGCGCGGATCCGTGAGAAGGAACTGGCGCACCAGGCGCTCGAAGCTCGTGCCCTTGCCCCGCTGCGTCTTCGCCTCGAAGTACAGGCCGTCCAGAATCTCTGCGATGCGCGACTGACTCACAAGGGGAAGCATACGGCGACAAAGGTGAGGTGCTGCCGCCAGGAGAGCATGCGTGACGGGACTGTGTCGGAGCTGCCCGGGGTACGGGGAATGATGCCCATCCCGGGTGCCGGAGCGAGGCCCTAAGGTGGCGCCATGGCTCATCGTCGACGCAGCGTCATCCGTTTCCTCCTCACCGCCATCGCCCTGGCGCGCACGGGTACGCCGGTTCGTTGCTGATGGAGTGCGTAGGCCGACAAGATTCTCCGCGACGCAGGACTTTGGTGAGCATTCGACGTCGTGAGGTCCTGGCCTTAGGGACCGCCTCTCTTGCTTTCGGCGTGGCCGGGTGCTCGCCCATTGCTCTCGCGCGCAATAGACGGAAGCGGAAGGTGCGTCAGTACCTCTCCGGGCTTGATGTGGTCGCATCCGTTCAGGTGGACGTGCTCCTGGAGTTCTTAGCGGCGGATCATTGGATCGTGAATGTGGTGCTCAAGGAAAATCCGTCCGCGGAATCAGTCGCAACGGTTGTGGGCGACGCCTACGCCAAGGTGTTGAACCTGACCGGGGCCAACGAGGTGAGGATGGTTGTCACCTGGACGCAGGGTGAGACCTCCCTGTTCTGGTTACCTGCCGATGAAGGATGCCGACAAGGCGGCATCCGCCACAGTGGAGGCGGTGTCGTCCGGAATGGAACGAGTGCAGATCGAGGAGGAGAAAATATCCTTCGAGTATCGAACTACTGAGAGTCTTCGGATCGTTTCGTCCGCCGTCCACCTCCGGTGCTGCGCCCTCGGATCACTCAAGATCGAGCAGAGCATTCTGGTCGGACGATCGCACTGCTTCGTCTCTCACGCTGGGGCAGGACCCTCGCATCCGTACCGATCAAGCGTGCACTGGTGCTCATTCCTCCGACAAGCGATATGGGGCGGTCGTGAGCCTGGAGGCGACGGGACCGCCACCAGACCCGTCTGACGGTAGGGGGCTGGGGGCGGTACAGACAGGATAGTGATAGTCCGTCCGCCGCTGCAGTTCTCGCCACGGTCCTCGGCAATCAGGTGCTCCAGCGGGTGGAGCTGACTACCGCGGTGAAGACAGTAATCAGCCCACCGTGACGTCAGCCTTCGACATGAAGTCCGGCGCCGTGGTCGGCCAGGGGCGACCCGCCCGAGCAGGGCGCGGTCATCCTCGCCGCTGCCCAGCAGGCGGCCGCCTCCCAGTCTGATCGGGACGGTCCCGAAGGCGTCCCTGCCGTAATTGCATATGCCGGACATCTACAGAGGGACTGAGATCGATGGTGTTCGACGTCGTGAGGTGCTGGCGTTAGGCGGCTCTTCGCGTTTGAGGGTGTGGTAGCTGGAGCCTATTGAGGTGCATAGGTGGGGTGGGTGCGTCGTTGCTTGGGTAGGGGTCGAGGTCCCCCTGATGGGAGCTGCTCACACGCCACCTGAGAGACCTCGACGTGCCTGAGACTACCTTCGCCTGCCCTGATGACGACCTTCCTGGGCCTGGACGCCTGGGACTGACCGCGGTGGGCCAGCACCTCACAGCCAAGTGCGCGGGTGATCGAGTGCCGCATGCCGATCGGGTCTCGAGGACCCTTCTGCAAGGCCTGCGGCGCTCAGGGAGTATCCCGTGGGACGGTGGCCCGGCGCCTGGCCCACGTACCGGTGGGGTGGAGACCCACGCAGCTGGTGGTACGCCTGCGGCGCTTCGCCTGCACCCACTGCCGCCGGGTGTGGAGACAGGACACCTCCACCTTGGCTGAGCCCGGGCGCGGCTGACGCTCGGCGGTGGAGTGGAGGGCTGCGCCCTGCCCTGGAGTGCACATGTCGGTCTCCCGGGCTCGCGCGGACCCTGGGGATCTCCTGCACACCGCCAACAACGCAATCCTGGCAAGCGCTCAGGCCGACGTTGTTAGACGATCCCCACCGCTTCGATGGTGTGGAGGTCCTCGGAGTTGATGAGCACGTGTGGCGCCACACCAGGCGGGGCGACCGCTATGTCACCGTCATCATCGACCTGACCCCCGTACGCCACCGCAGTGGTCCGGCGCGTCTGCTGGACGTGGTCCCAGGACGGTCCAAGCAAGGTCCTCAAGACCTGGCTCTCCCAGCGCGACCGGGAATGGCGTGGGCGGGTCGAGGTGGTGGCGATGGACGGTCTCACCGGGTTCAAGAGCGCCGCCGGCGAGGAGCTCCCAAGGCGCGGGCGGTCAGCGGGATCCCTTTCACGTCGTGTCCCTGGCTGCCAGCAACTCGACCAGTGCCGCCGCCGGATCCAGCGGGCGATCGCGGGCCGGCGGGCCGGGCGGGTGACCGGCTCTCGCGGGCCAGCGCACCCTGCACACCGGGGCCGGCCTGCTCACCGATGCCCAGGCCGAGCGTCTTGAGGCTCTGTTCGCTGATGAGCGCCATGCTGCGGTTCAGGCCGCCTGGGGTGTCTACCAGCGTCTGATCCAGGCCTACCGCGCCGAGGAGGCGGGCCTGGGGCGGTTCCTGATCGCAACGGCTCATCAGCTCCTGAGGGCAGGCCGTCCCCGACGGCCTGGAGGAGATCCAGACACTGGCAGGACCCTGGTCAGCCGCAGCCAGGACGTCCTGCCTACTTCGACCACTCCCCCGTACCTCCAACGGCCCTACCGAAGCAGTCAACGGGCGCCTGGAGCACCTACGCGGTATCGCCCTGGGCTTCAGGAACCTCGCGCACTACACCATCCGCAGCCTCTATCCACGCCGGACGCCCTCAAAGACCACCTGACAGAAACTACCTAACCACGCGATAAGCCCCGCTACTACCCTCAAAACGCGAAGAGCCGTTGGGCGTCAGCGTCCTGCGTTCGGTGTGGGCGGGTGCTCGCCGTTCGCTGTTGCGCGTAACAAGAAGAAGGAAGATACGCAAGTATCTTTCCGGAGCTTGATCGGTGACGTCTGTTGAGCTGTATATCAGTCCGGACCTCTTGTCCGACATTGCTGGTCTGTGACCGTGCGGCTCGAGGATGATCCTGCGCAGGACTCAGTCCTCGCGATCGTTCGCGATGCCCGCAATGAAGTGGTGAGTCTGGCTGATGGTGACGATGTAGTCTTGAAGTCAGCGGGTTCAGGGTGCGACATCGATGTCCTGCTCCCCTGCCGATGGACTGAGCCCCGAGAAGGCGGTGTCAGCCGCCGCGAAGGTGGTCTCTTTCTGACATTGAGGCGTGGGGCACTGCCGAGGAGCATCACGCTTGCCATGATGAGTTGCAGACCCTTCCAGATGGCTTCATCTGCCGAAAGACGTCTCCGATCGTGTTGGTTCACTGAGGGCCGAGCAGGATATCATGGTGAACTCATTGTATTGTGTCGTCACGCACTCCAGCGGTGTCGATCTCACTTCTGTGCCGCTCAAGAAAGTGTTTGGATGCTGTCCCGCGGATAAGCGATCGTCGAGGGGCGTTCGTGCATCTGGATGCCGGCTGATGCCGTCAACCATCAGGCCCGGTTTGATCGTCACTGGACTGGGGACGTATGAGGACGGTGTGGACGTTGCGTCCGCCGCCGCGGTTCTGGCGCGGTCCTCGGCAACTCAGACGCTTGAGCGGATCGAGCTGGGCGCGCAGATGAATGACAGCCACGGGTCCAAGACCGTTACCTTCGGTATGAAGTCCGGTGCTGTGGTCGGCCAGGGGCGACCCGCCCGAGCAGGGCGCCCATCCGCCGCCGCCCAGCAGGCGGCCGCCTCCTCGTCATCGCTGTTCCAGGGGAATTGCGGTCAGTCTGTGCCCAGCTGGCCGGTCCCAGGATCGGAGGGTGACCCCGGGCGCCGATCGCGGCGGTCATCACCGGTGTCTGTCAGCAACGGCGTGCTGACCTCCGTCTGGTGCGAGGCCCACGATCGGGATGGACCACGGGACGTGCGGAACCGAGCCCGAACCCTGCGGCAAGATTGGCGACGTGACGAGGATCACTCAGCGTGAGCCCGATACCGGCCAGGTAGCCGCGCCACCGCGTCGCCGCCCGCATGACCGGCACACTTGCGCGCATCAGCAGAGCGGCAACGACGCATCAGTGTCAGTGCAGCACCGGCGGCTCCCTTCGGTCCCAGGCCGAGCAGCGGCCCCGCCGTTGTGAGCGCTCCTGCTCAGTCCCCAGGATGGTCGCGCAGGTCAGAACCACCGCCATCTTCGCCGCCGCAATGATGTTTTCAGCGGAGGTGGAATCGCGAACAGGCCGACGACGGTGCCGTCGACGAACTTCGCGTGCTCCATCGACATCACCACGCCCACGGCCAGGAGCATCGCTGCGCTCACACTCGTCACCCCCAGGGCCGTGTAGCCGTCCCAGCCGGGCGAGGTCACCATTGAGGCGGCCTTTTCGACCCCAGATCAGTATCTCCGGCGTGCATCGCGGCGGCGTAACCGCCGACCGTGGTCGCCATGACCAGAAGCGAGGGCGGCCGCCGTCGACTGCGCGCACGACCGTGCCCTGAGCCAGCTTAGTGGGCCTCGAGACCGATCACGACCCGATTCCGACGGTGCTGCGATCAGCCCTGATGAGACCTCCGATTCGTTCGCGATTCGCCTCCGTGCGGGCGTCCGGCCGCCCCTGACTCCAGGACAGATGCTGTCTGCGGCCAGGTCCGCCGCCAGGACGGCGTCGAAGAAGACTCTCTCAAGGTCGGTGCCTCCGGGGCGGCCGGGGTTCCTCAGGCGATCGTGCGATGATCCGCCCCCGGTGCAGGACATCGACACGGTCCGCGATCGCGTGAGCTCATCGAGTGGTGCCCGGTCACCAGCACCGTTCCGCCGCGCCCGGTCACCTCCGCAGAATCCCTGAATCCGACGACCGCCAGCGGATCGAGCCCATTGGTCGCTCATCGAGGACGACGACGTCCGGTTCATGCGCCAGGGGCGCCGATGAGCCACTTTCTGGCGCGTGCCCAGTGACGCGGCGTGCGGGCATATTGAGCAACCGGTCGCGCCAGCGCCTCACTCATCCGTTGCACTGCCCGCTCGGTGCGCTCAGGATCGGCGCCGTGGAGCCGGATGGACGCCTCGATGTTCTGCCGAGCCGTGAGCTCGGGGTAGGGAAGAGCCTCCACCAGATGGCCCACCCGCCGCCGGAGACATCCCTGGGGAGGAGGCGATGTCGCGGCCGTGCAGAAGAACCCTGCCGGCGTCGGGACGCAGCATGCCCAGGATGACGCGCAGGCCGTGGCCTTCCAGCGCCGTTGAGACCCACGATGGCGCGGCACTCGCCGTCGGCGAGTGAGGAGCAGAGGGTCGCGCAGAACGAGGCTTCGCAGGGGCGACGTGGACGCCCGCAACCTCCAGGGCCGCTGGTGCTGTACCGCTCGTGCTTCCCCGAGCGAGGCTGAAGGCCCCGGCGAGGGGTTGCTGCCGCATCGGCCGCACCGGTGTCGGCTGCATTGCTCTCGCCGGCCAGGCGAGCAGGAGGCTGCTCGCCGCTCCATGACGGCTCCGGCGCGGCCCGCGCCGCCGCGTCGTCCACCCAGGGAGCGGCAGCGCCGCGGCGATGGCGCGCTCAGTCCCCTGACCCGCGGTTCGCGTGCAGCGGCCGCCAGCTGACGAGGTGAGGGCTGCCAGCCGAGATCGCGTTCATGGAACTCTTGGGAGGACATCTCCTTGCGCGCCGACTCCTGACTCGTCGCCGCAGCGAGGCCCGCACGGCTCGGGTCAGTGGCCGCCACCGCTGCGGCTGAGCGCGCACCGCCTCGGCGATGAGCGGATCGAACAGGTCGCTCACCACCACGGCCTCCTTGGTGGGGAAGTGGCGGAAGAAGGTCATGTGAGAGACCCCGGCGGCCTTGGCGATCGCGGTGACCGGGACGGCGTCGAACCCCTGCTCGGTGAACATCCGCAGTGCGGTGCGCCGAAGCAGGTCGGCGGTGGAGGCGCGTGGGCTCATGCAAAAAATGTTAGTCACTCACATTGTGTGAGTCAAATAACGTCTCTGGTCGTCCTCCCGTCCGGAAGCCCCCGACGGCAGGATCGCGGCGGGCACCACAGTCCCCGATCGGTCGGGCGTCACTGCCGGCCGGCGGTCGTCGTCAGTAGCATGAGCCAGCGCAGCCGGCAGGAGGAACTGATGCACGAGCCCATCGAGCTGGTCGACCGCGTCCAGGCCATCAACTGGAACCGCCTGACCGATGACAAGGACCTCGAGGTCTGGGACCGCCTCACCGGCAACTTCTGGCTCCCCGAGAAGGTGCCGCTGTCCAACGACGTGCAGTCCTGGGCCACCCTCAACGAGGCTGAGAAGAACATGACCACCCGCGTCTTCACCGGCGCTGACCCTCTGGACACGATCCAGGGCACGGTCGGCGCGGTCTCCCCTCATCCCGGACGCCGCACCCCCACGAGGAGCGGTGCTCACCAGCATCGCCTTCATGGGTCGGTCCACGCCCGCTCCTGCTCCTCGATCTTCTCCACCCTCATCTCGACGGCGGAGATCGACGAGGCCTTCCGCTGGAGCGAGGAGAACGAGAACCTCCAGCGCAAGGCTCGCATCATCCTGGACTACTACCGCGGCGACGACCCCGAGAAGCGCAAGGTCGCCTCCACCATGCTGGGTCCTTCCTCTTCTACTCCGAGCCTACGCCCCCATGTACTGGTCCAGCCACGCCAAGCTGACCAACACCGCCGACCTCATCCGCCTCATCATCCGCGACGAGGCCGTCCACGGCTACTACATCGGCTACAAGTACCAGCTGGCCGTGCGCGAGTCCTCGCCCGAGCGTCAGGCCGAGCTCAAGGACCACCTTCGAGCTGCTCATGGGCTCTACGACAACGAGGGAGCAGTACACCGAGGACCTCTCGACGAGCTCGGCCCGACCGAGGACGTCAAGAAGTTCCTGCTCGCGCAACAAGGCCCTGCTGAACCTCGGCTACGAGGCGCTCTTTCAGCCCGACGCCGTCGACGTCAACCCGGCGATCCTCGCTCCCTGTCCCCAACGCCGGCGAGAACCACGACTTCTTCTCCGGCTCGGGATCCTCCTACGTCATGGGCACGGCCGAGGCCACCCAGGACGAGGACTGGGACTTCTGAGCGCATCCGGGCGGAGGTGGGGAGCACTTCACCGGGTGGTCTCCCCATGGTGGGGGAGCGCGCGCGTGCACACAATTTCGGTGTTCGCAGCGCGCCCAGAAAGGAACTCCCATGCGCCCCACCGTCAAGGTTCTCTCCACGTCGCCGCCGTCGCCGCGCCTGGACTGTCCGCCTGCGGTGAGAAGGCGCGCGACACCGCTAAGCCCTCTTTATCCGACGGAGCCGCTGCAAGCAGCTCCACAAGGAGGGACTCGGTCTCCAGCACGGCGTCCTCCGGACTCGACCTCGTCCAAGGACTCTCCAAGAGCTCCGAGGGCGTTGGATGCGGACCACCAAGTCCGGCTCCAAGATCCTGGAGATCAAGCCGGTGACCTTCAGCGACTTTGAGCAGGTCGGTCTCTACGCAGCTGCGATAGGCCATTGAGTGGACTCACCCGGCACCGAAAGTTCAAGCAGAGCACGGTGGCAGTGATAGCGGCATCGGCGTGCCGCTTCGCACGCCTGAATTCAGTGGAGACTTCGCGGCTACAGCAGCACGCTCGTCCAGATTCCGCGTCGCTCCAGTGACAGGGGACTCACTCCCTGGCGGGGCGGACGACGGCGGGAGCCCGCTGGAGGATGACATGAAGGATGACGGCCTCAAGGTCCTCGGTTCCGAGTGACCTCGGTTCTCGCAAGGTGGAGGGCTGGTTCTGGCTTCGCACTCCGCAGGCAGACGGGCTCAAGCTGAAGCCCTTCTCCGAGGGCACCACCACCATCGTCTCACGACCTGCGCAGCCGGAAAGGAGCATCCAGTCCGGCAAGCAGTACGAGGCGTACACCGACACCCAGGACCTCGTGCTGAAGCAGATCAGATGACCTTTCGCTCGGCGGTCCTGAGACTCCCGCCGATGCTGTTCGCAGCTGCCGCGTCCCGCGCCCACAGGTCCGAGTGCGGCAGCGTGTCGAGGGCGGCTTTGCGGCGGTTCCCGCCGGCACTCCGAGCATCTTCGGTAGCGTGCCGCGTGACGTCATCCGAGGTGACTCGCGTCCGGACGGCGCCGCCCGGTCTACCGACAGGCCGTCCAAAGATGCTGGTCGGAGGCCTACGCCCGCTCCTGGAGCGTCGACGACGTCGCTGCCGCCGTCTTCGCCATCGCCGCCGCCCCAACGCCGTGGCTGGCCTGGGCTGCTCATCGGCCTCGGCTGGCACCTCCGTGCGGTGCTCGATGCAGCTCCCTGCTGCCCTGGGCGGTCCTGGGCCTCACCTCGCCGCACCCCGCCTCCACCAGGTCCTCACCATGGCTCTACGTCCCCGACGCTTTCCATCGGCCGCACCCGCACCCCGACGGGCCTGGGCGACGTCAGCCTCGCCGTCCAAAGAGACGAGGATATATTCACGAGGCGATGGTCGCGGGCGTTTCAGCTGCGCGCGCTGACATCAACCCTGCGCTCCTCCTGGAGGATCGTCATCTCCTCGCTGCTGCGCCGCTCCCACCCGGCCGCCCCGTCTCCAACCTCATGCTCTTCGGGCGCAAGCAGCCATTTCGCCACCAGAAGGAGGTCTGAGGCAACCCCGCCCAGCGCACCACGTCCGCTTCTGGTACTGCCCGCCCGGGCCGTGGTCACTTTGCCCGGCGGTGGCACGTGGACTGGCTGGCCGCCGCCACTCGCGGCCGCGCCGTCGGCCTGAGCGTCCTCACCTCCAGGTCACCCACAAGATCGACGCCGACATCGACATTGAGCGCATACTACGTCGTCGACGACGTCCGCTGGAGCCAACGAGGCCATGAGCTGGAAGATCTGGCTGGACTTCTTCACCTCCGCCACGACGACACGGGCCCAGAGGGACCGGGTGGTCACCGACGGCTCCTCCACGTGCTCGACCTCAACGAGGTGAGTGCCCGGCTCCGATTCCGCTCTCCCGCAGTGGCAGCCCGCCTGGCCGACTCGAGGCCTCGACGGCGCCGCAGCCAGTCGCTCGCATCGCCGCGCTCATCGCTTCCACGGTGGCGGTTGAGATCATGCCAGCGCCGCCCGCATGCGCATCACGGTACATGGAGCACGCCCGGTCGAGGGGGACCCGAGCGATCACCGCCGTCGTCGCCCATCCACTCACGCGTTTCCGCCGGCCTGACGCTCCTGACCCGCCGCCCTGTGGCGGCCTCGCCTCGAGCACCCGCGCGCCCGCATCGCCCTCGCCATGGCGACCTCGTCCTGCATCGTCACTCGATATGGTTCAGGTCTCAGCCTGCAAGGTCCCGCAGGCTACTCTGGGCCTGGTCGTCACCAGTGCTGGCAGGTCCTGGCCCTGCTGGCGCTCTCCGGCACGGCAGGCCATCGAGTGGGAGCGCGCCCGCAAGGAGGAGCGCCTGGCCGCCCGTGCGGGTGCACGGGGCGACCGAGCGGCGCTAAGGGTGGACTCGTGAGCGAGTACCTGCTTGGGACCGCAGGACAACGCGCCAGCAGCGCAGGGGCCGGCAGGTCGGTCCGGCTTCCGGCACGCCGGCCGTGTCAGAATCACGTCGGTCGTCGACGAGTCGGCCGTCGATGGCGACCGCGAGCACGCTTCGGCATCCCTTCAAATTCGTCCCCATCTGGCACATTGACGCCGCATCACCTGGCACCAGCCCGCCGACGGTACCGACCTGTCCGCCGTCCTGGGGATGGGGCTGGTGGAGTCGAGCCCGTGGCCGGGCCCCGGCCGGTTGGCAGGAGCGCGTCGAGACCGGCGTCCTCCTGGGCTCCGGCCGTCTCCTGCTGCTCAAAGGCGGCCACGCCGTCAGGCCGCCGCGCCATCAATGACCCAGGTGAGGGCGCCCCCATCCCCTGGAGGCCGCTGGCAAGGCTACGCGGGAGGCCATGGAGAGATCTTCGACGTCGTCGGCTAACCGCCTCGGCCGCGTCATGCTGCGCGCCGCCCGCATTGGCGGCATCATCCTGTTCACCCTGCGTGCCGCGCGACCCGAGCCGCACCACATCATCCGTGCCCGCGCAGGTCGACGACGCGGCGTCATGAGCTTCCACCTGGGGACCTGCAGGAGATGGAGGCGGCGCCTGGGACTCCGCCACCCACCAGGAATGGCATGGCCCTGCTCTGACCTCCCACCATCCCTACTCCGACCTCGTGGCGAGGCCGGCCCCCAACAGCGAGGAGGACTCGACGCCGACAGCGTCCTGGAGATGGCGCAGCCGGTCGTCAATGCATCCTCAAACCCGGTTACCCCTTCGCCCTGGAAGGCGCCTCGATACTCCTGCCGCAGGCCGACTGAAAGGAGGCCGGGCTGAGCCAGGTCGATACTGCGCCCGCGCGCTCAGGCAGCCCGGCGGGGCGGTCCGAGCCGCGCACGAGGGGAGCTCGGTGGGGATGATGACGCTGCGGCCGCCGTCCGGGCCCCGGAGCCGCCTGCTCCAGCACCAGGCTCTGTCCTCGCAGCCCGTGCCTCCTGGGGAGTCCTGACGCACGGTGGTCAACGGCGGGAAGGTGTACTCGCCCACAGCCAGGCCGTGGCCAGCCGCGAGGACGTCGGCGGAACGCGCCTGCCTCGCCGTGCATGTGGCTCGGATGAGCCCCAGGGCCAACTCGTCATTGGCGCAGAAGACGGCCATCACCTCCGGGTCCGCGGCCAGGCCTCAGGCGGCCTCATAACCCCGCCTGCCTCCCAGCACCGGCACCGCCTCGGGGACATCCCTGCCGGCCTCCCGCAGGGTCCTGGCCCAGGTGGCCTTGCGGATGAGGGCGGACTGGGAGTCCTCAGGCCCCGCACACATGGTGAACGGTGCAGTGCCCCCAGCTCCAGAAGGTGCGTGACGGCGTCGCGCACCCGCCGACCTGGTCGGCGCTGGCCGGTAATGATCCACGAGCGTAGGTCGAGACCGCCACCGGCATCCCGAGGGCAGCAGAGACCCAGCTGC
>BNJS01003040.1_pt1 | contig 29788 bp, 29 predicted proteins | sample 8540461 | NCBI WGS metagenome assembly BNJS01 (sample SAMD00202454, study PRJDB9452) | human saliva metagenome | isolation source: human saliva | place: Japan | reverse complement strand
TTGTGCCGTATTTTTCAGCATAGTGGAATAGTGCTAAGAGAAGTAATTCTATTTAATTTTTATATGATTAAAGAGAATTGCTACATTTGTGTATTGGATAGTGGTTAGATATGAGTGCACCGATAGAGACTCCTCCTACCCTTACTGCAGAGGAGCAAGAATATATACTCAGCCACCCTTCGGATATTCAGCTGGAGGGGCTTCTAAGTGAGTGTAATGACCGTTATGCTTATTGGACGAGAGATCAAGTATAAGTATAAAGAGGTAGAGTTGCCATTGACGCCGCGCCTTTTGTGGGGATATTTGAAGAAGCATCGTAGAGCAGCGGGTATCAGCATTTATCCTCGCTATGGACTGCGACTCTTTGTGACACCTCAGATGCAGGGGCAACTGTATGAGTTGGATCAAATGCTTCAGGCGGATCGTTTTGTTACGGAGCTGATTCCTCCGACGCATAAGCGTCGCTATCTGATGAGCGCTCTGATGGAGGAGGCTATACGCTCCAGTCAGATCGAGGGCGCGGCTACGACTCGTAGGGTGGCTAAGGAGATGCTACGTAAGAACATCACACCCCGAGATCGCTCTCAGCGGATGATCCTCAATAACTACCGCACGATGGCGTTCCTGCAGGAGCAACGTAATGCTGAGATGACCGAGGAGCTTCTCCTGCAGATTCATCGCTCGATGGTACGGGGTACGCTGGAGCACTCTGCGGACGAAGGACGGTTCCGTACAGAAGAGGATGATGTCTATGTAGCGAACGAACTAACGAAAGAGGTTGTACACACACCTCCATCTGCCTCCGAACTCTCAGGCTTCATGCAGTTCTTCCTCTCGCTCTGTAATGATCGGGAGCAGCCGACGTTCATTCACCCCATTCTGAGAGGGATCATCATCCACTTCCTCATCGGCTACATGCACCCCTTTGTCGATGGGAATGGTCGTACGGCGCGTGCTCTATTCTTTTGGTATATGCTCCGCTCAGGCTATTCGCTCTTGGAGTACCTATCTATCTCGCAGGTTATCTATAAGGGGAAGAGTCAGTATGAAGAGGCTTACCTCAAGGTAGAGACGGATGATCTGGATCTGGGGTACTTCGTGCAATATCATCTCAAGGTGCTACGTCGCTCTATCGAGAGCTTCAAGAGCTATGCCGAGCAGAAGCTCAAGGAGCAGGAGAGCCTAACCCCTCTCCTGCGTATCGGAGGACTCAATGAGCGCCAGATGCATATCCTCAGACTTTACCAAGAGAGCGATGCCCTATCGCTGACGGGGGGAGAAGTTGTACAGCGCTTCGGGGTCACATTAGCCACCGCTAAGTCGGACTTGAAGGGGCTTGTCGAGCGGGGCTTCTTGGATGAGATCGCCTACAATAAGGTCAAGCGTGGATACCTCAAGAGTTCGCGCTTCGATGAGCTCTTGGAGGAAGGCTTGTCGGGGTAGCGACGAGGCTCGCTGAGCTAAGTCTTCGTACCTTTATGCCGTAAATACATTATAGATATGACCAAAGACCAATCCTTGCGCCGTGAAGGCGAGCACCTCTTGAGCGAAATCAAGAGCCTCGGTGAGGAACTCCTCGCCGAGAGCAATGAGCCCGCCCTCCTCCCCGCTATATATACGCGCCGCTCCATCCGTAAGTTCGTCGACACCCCGCTGACGGGCGACGAAGTGCAGGTCCTCCTTGAGGCAGGGCTGCGTGCGCCTTCGTCCAAGAATAAGCACACGACGCAGTTCGTCCTCGTCGAAGATCGTGAGACGCTCGATCGCCTCAGCCGTATGCGCGAGAGCGGGGCGCTCTTCCTCCAGCAGGTGCCCTTAGGTATCGTCGTGCTGGGCTCGCCGATGGAGTGTGAGCGCTGGATCGCTGACGCTTCGCTGGCTGCGGGCTACATCCAGCTGCAGGCAGAGGCGCTTGGCCTCGGTTCGTGCTGGGCAGATGCCTACGGATGCTATACGGGCGCTGGGCAGGAGTCTGCCGAATACGTGCGCAATGTCCTCGATATCCCCTATCAGCTCGAGGTGCTCTGTATCCTCGCCATCGGGCATAAGGCGGGCGAAGCTGCGCCCCGCCCCACGGAGACGCTGAAGTGGGAGAAGATCCATATCGGCCGCTATCAGATGGCCGAAGAGCCGGCGGAAGAAGCCTAATGACGGCAGAGCGTATTGTCCTCCTGGGGGCAGGGCGCCTGGCGACGCACCTATCGCGTGCGCTGAAGGCCTATGCCCCTGAGCGCAGGATCGTACAGATCTATAGCCCTGGAGGGCATTCGGCTCGACGGCTTGCCGAGAGCCTCGGGGGCGATGTGCAGGTGGCGAGCCGTGTGGACGAACTCGATCGCACGGCAGACTGCTACCTCTTCGCCGTCCCCGACACGGCTATCGCCGAGGTCGCTGAGAGCCTCTCCACGCACGAGGTGGGTCGTGATGCCCTATGGGTGCACGTCTCGGGAGCTACGCCGCTGGAGGCGCTCGCACGCTGTCATCGGGACGCTGCGGTACTCTATCCTCTGCAGACCTTCTCCGAAGGGCGCGAGCTGGACTTCCGCAAGGTGCCCCTCTATCTCGAGGGGACGACCCCCGAAGCGAAGACGGTTGTGGAGGCGCTTGGCCGTGAGCTGAGCGACGTCGTCGCCTGGGCTACGAGCGAGCAGCGTCAGGTGCTGCATATCGCCGCCGTCGTCGCGTGCAACTTCTCCAACTACCTCATCGGTAGGGCTGAGAGCCTGCTCACATCGCAGGGGCTCCCGCCAAAAGCCATCCTTCCTCTGCTGGATGAGATGAACGAGAAGCTGCATCATCTGCCTGCCGTAGAGGCGCAGACGGGGCCCAGCACAGCGCGGTGACAGGGAGACGATTCGCCGACATCAAGCGTTTCTTATAAGGGAGTGGTGAGGCAGAACTCGCAGCCCTCTATGACGAGCTGAGCACTGCCATTCAGCATATCTATGGAAACGATATAGTTGGTAATCAAATAAAAATTTTTAATTTTGTCCCTGCTAAAAACGGGAGGACACCCTTAGGGGGACTCTCCCAGCACATAGAAATATTGTCATAGGGCGTCGTGAGACGGCCATCAGGTCTCTTAGGAATCATACCTTCTGGGTTACGGGAAGATTGCGTTTGGTGTTCGTAGTGTGGTAAGGTGTGATCACCGAGGGCTTACTTTTTAGGCGTGTGACTTTGATAGCTTCGGCCTCAGGGTCACACGCTTTCTGTTTTTAGTGGGTTCGGCCCTTCTGCTGATGCGCCTCGCAGCACCTTCTATTATAGGGGAAGGGAGGAAGCTCCGCAGGGTGGTTTGCGAACCAGTACTGGTCACTGATCGAATCAGTACTGGTCGATGGTAGTAACCAGTACTGCTCGCGGCGTGACCAGTACTGCTCACCTCACGACCAGTACTACTTTCATTTTGCCCTCCTCGAGAGCCCGCTCTGGATCGGAGGGGTGAGGGTAGACTTCTCTCGGCTGACGCGCGAGGCGTGGAGCCTCGGTGGCTATGCACGCATTCGGGGCGTTTTCACTATCTTTGACCATGGTGAGCCCGCCCACGAAGCGGATCTACTCCCCTTCGTACATTATATATAGACAAGTAGAAACAATGGCAGAACAGGAAACTCCTCAATTCAACATCGAGCTCCCCGAAGAAGTCGGTCAGGGTCAGTACGCCAACCTCGCAGTAGTCCCTGCACTCGCAGAGCGAATTCATCCTGGACTTCGTCCGTCTGCTCCCTGGTCAGCAGTCGGCTCGCGTCCACAGCCGTCAGATCCTCACTCCCGACAACGCTAAGCGTCTGGTCCGCCTTCTGGAGCAGCACCTGGCTGGCTTCGAGCAGGAGTACGGCAAGATCGAGCTGCCCGAAGACGGCGCCGTCGAGGTGAATGCAAACCAAATCAGGGCCTCAGCTTGAGGCTCGCCGCGAGTCCCAAGCTAAGAACACACCTTGCTATCCTGACCCCACTGCCTCGTATGGGCGGCGGTCGGGATAGCTTTTTGATAAGAAGATCGTGATGGATAAGCCACTATTTGTGCTGGACCTCCCTACCATATCTGGAGGGGCTGGTGGAGCAAGTCGCTGACGTGCGCCGCCTGCCCAACCGTGACTTCACGCCCGAGACGATCCGTGGCGCCCGTGCCCTGCTCATTCGCAGCGTGGTGCACGCCGGCCGCGAGCTCCTCGAGGGAAGCGGTGTCGAGATCGTCGCCACGGCTACCGCGGGCTTTGATCATATCGATGCCGACTACTGCGCTGCTGCGGGTATCCGCTGGGAGAGTGCGCCTGGGTGCAATGCCGGGGGCGTCGTGCAGTATGTCCTCTCATCGCTCGTGCGCTGGTCGCTGGAGCGAGGCGTCTCGCTGGAGGGGAAGACTATCGGTATCGTCGGGGTAGGGAATGTCGGGGGCGCCTGGCCAAGCGCGTCGGTGCTCTCGGCCTCGTCCACTGCTCCATGACCCACCTCGGGCTGAGCGTGAGGGCGCAGAGGGCTTCGTCTCGCTTGAGACGATCCAGCGAGAGAGCGATATCATCACACTTCACGTGCCGCTGACGCGCTCGGGGCAGTACGCCACCGAGGGGATGGTCGATGAGGCCTTCCTCCAGGGCTGTGCGCGTCGTCCGCTCCTCATCAATGCCTGTCGTGGCCCCGTCTCCCCGAGTGCCGCGCTGCTGAAGGGGCTGGAGCTTCGACAGATCTCCGACCTCATCATCGACTGCTGGGAGGGTGAGCCCGTGATCAATAAGGCCCTCCTCGAGCGCTGCTTCATCGCCACACCACATATCGCTGGCTGGACGGCCGACGGCAAGTGGCGTGGCTCGCAGATGGCGCTCGAAGCCGTATGCCGTGCCCTCGACCTGCCTCTGCCCGAAGGGCTGTGGGACGAAGGCGTACTCTACACGCCCGATGCTCCCCGCATCGACCTCAGCACCTTCCCCGAGGAAGAGCGCATCCTGCGCGCCCAGCTCCATACTTGTGACCTCAAGGCGACGACCCAGACGCTGAAGTCCGCTCCCGAGGACTTTGAGCAGGTACGTCGTGCCTACCGCTTCCCCCGCGAAGCCTCTGCCTACACGGTCGTAGGTGCTTACCCCGAGGAGAAGCCCCTCTTAGAGCAACTCGGCTTCACCCATATTGAGTAGTCCGCCACAGATCACACACCCTACATCTCCCTGTAGCTATGTCTCTTCTCCGCTCTCTACGCCTTCCCCTCTTGATGCTCCTTGCCCTCCTTCCCGAGGCACTGTGGGGACAGTATCGCACGGCACGCACTCCGCGCTCTGAGCAGATGCCCTCTCGCCCGTCATAGGAGCGGTGGGCTCTGGGCAGATGATGCGCTCGGCGACAAACGCCCTGCGTGTGACAGCACCCACCGCTGAGGAGCTCCGCTCGGCTACGGCTGGGGATAAGGGCTTCCGCACCCATACCTTCGCTGTCGAGCGCCCCGTGGCTGGGGCTACTGAGGCGCTGGGACGTATGTACCAAGATGGAGCGGGGAACTATATGTGGCGCGCTGAGGTCCAAGCCCCTCAGGCGAAGAACATCGGCCTACGTCTCGCGCTACGCCCTGCCCCGTGGTGGTGCGCTCTTCGTGACGGCTAAGGGGCGTCCTGCTAAGGGGGCATTCACCGAGCAGAACAACGAGACGGATAGCCTCCTACAGATCGCTCCCATCGATGCCGAGACGCTGGTGCTCGAATACGAATACCCCGAGGGGACGCGCGCTGACCAGCTGAAGCTCCCCTTCCGACTTGATGCGCTCTTCTACGGCTTCCGCGACTTCCGCAGTGCTGGTCGTGCGGAGAATTTTGCCCAACCTGGGGAGCCTTTCTATGACCACCCACGCGCTTCGCTCGCCTCGCTGAGCTGTGCGCCCAACGCTATCGCCTATCCCGATGCGTGGAAGCAGAGCCGTAGCACGCTCCTTCTCATCGTCGGTGGGACCAGCGCCAGCACGGGTTCGCTCATCAATAATACCCGCTCCGACGGCACACCTTACGTCTTGACCTCGGCACACTGCCTCAATAACCTCTTCAAGCTCCTTGGTGATCTCGGTGCTGTGAACCGCAATGCCTCGACGACGGTCTTCTCTCGGCTTCCAAAGCCCCTTTGCGTGAGGGCAACGTGCGCCCCACGGAGGAGCAGAGCCTGAGCGGAGCCAACCTCGTCGGCTACAATGAGAATACCGATATGTGCCTGCTGCGTATCAAGGGGCTTCCCCGCAGAGCTAACGGCACACTCGGCCCAATCCCTGCGGCCTATCAGCCCTACTTCGCTGGGTGGAATATCAATGAGTCGCCCCAAGGACCCTTCGTCGGTATCCACCATCCTGGGGCTCGACCAAGCGCTACAACCTCAGCCGTGACACCGAGCTGCGTACCAATGACTACGACCTCTCCTATGAGGATAAGCACGGCTCCGTGCGCTTCATCTCGTGGAGCGACGTGCACTGGGAGGTGAATGCTTGGGCTGTCGGTGCGACGGCTGCGGGCTCTTCGGGCTCGGCACTCTTCGACAAGCGACGGCCCTCATCGTCGGCGCCTTGACGGGGGAGCCTCGAACCGCGATAGCCCCCTATGACGACCGCTACTGGGCGCTCAAGCGCTCGTGGGTATCCAATACCCCTGGGGCGGGTACGATCCGTTCGCTCCGCCCGTGGCTTGATCCCACGAACTCTGGTCGTAAGACCTGCGATGGCTACGATCCCATTGCACCGAAGGTCGTGCAGCGCCCTGAGCGCTATCTACCCCGATCCCGTAGCGACTTCAGCCGAAGTCGTCAAGCCCAACGTGACGCACACGCCCCTGTACGGGTGTCGATGCTGTCGGCAATGAGCTACGCCTTCCCCAGATATCGGGGGCTACGATCCTCGGGGCGTACGTCGTCTTCAAGAGTAGTGAAGAGCTGACTGCAGCCGACCTACCCCAGCTGCGTGTAGCGCTCCAGCCCTTCACCGATGACTATGCCCTTGGCGGTAAGGTCGTGGACTTCGCCTCCTCGACCCTCGGCACGTATGCACGCTATGATGCCTTCGGGGCAGCGCAGCGTGGCTCACGTACGCCCGCTCCGATAGTATCGAGCTCTTCTTCCCCGCGCCCGATGGCTTGAAGCTCAGCCTCAGCGAAGGGCGCTACCTCCTCTCCTGCACGACGAGTGACAGCCGTGAGCTGCGCCTGCCGCTCCTCGCCTATGACGGGCCTGCCGACCGCCTACGTGGGTGGGCTGCGTGGACGCACCACTGGACAGATGGCTGGCGTCGCAGCACCGAGCTCCCTGGTGGAGCGTACTGGATCGACCTCCTCATCGAGACGACGACGCTGGTCAATCCCGAGGAGAAGAGCGAACTACCACAAGGCCTCACGGGTTACTACCACGGCGGGGCTCTGCACCCTCGAGGGCGAAGAGCTACGCCGCACGCCCCTGCGAAGTGCGTATCTATGACCTCACCGGTCAGCTCCATATGCATCAGAAGCTCACGCAGACGGGTGGCCGTGCCACGGTGTCCGTCACGGGGCTTGTACCAGGGCTTTATATCGCTGCGGTGCGCCCCACGTCAGGGCGTATCTCCGATGCCCACTCGATCTACTTCTCTCATAAGTGATCACCATCATTATCAAATCCTTCCCATATCTCTACCACAATGATTACCCCCTATAAGGACAGTGCTGACCCGAAGGTGGACCAGGTCCGTCGGATGTTCAACCGCATTGCTCCGCAGTACGACCGCCTGAACCTCCGTCATCTCGCTCGGGCTGGACCGCTCTTGGCGCCGCAAGGCTCTGAGCTTCCTCGCGCCCTATGCCCCACAGCACGTGCTGGATGTAGCTACGGGTACGGGTGATGTCGCTATCTCACTCGTGCAGACGATGCCCTCGGTCAAGAAGGTCACGGGCATCGATATCTCGGAGGAGATGATGCGCATCGGTGCGGAGAAGGTCCACCAGCTGGGCCTGAGCGACCGCATCGTCTTTGACCGTCAGGACTGCACCGCCACGAGCTTCGAGGAGAATACCTGATGCGGCGACGATCTCCTTCGGTATCCGCAACTTCCCGACATCCCCGCAGCGGCACGTGAGCTGCATCGCATCATTCGCCCTCGGGAGTGCTGGTCATCGCCGAGCTCTCCGAGCCGACGAATCCCGTCCTGCGCACGGCCTACAAGCTCTATGCAGGGAATATCATCCCGCTCATCGGGCGCTTCTTCTCCGATGACAAGGGATGCCTACACGTACCTGCCGAAGTCCATCGCTGCGATGCCCCAGCGTGAGAAGATGGTCGCTATCCTGCAGGAAGCGGGCTCCAGCGAGGCCTTCTACCATAGTATCTTCCCGGGCTACCCTGCACGATCTACGTGGCCATCAAGGGGAGCCTCTCCCGAGATCCCCTGAGGAGACGACGGAGGAAGAGCCCTCTGTGCCTGAGACTGAGGGCTAATCAAGAGCTGATTTAGAGATATAGCGCGCCCCTGCTACCAGTCGGTAGTAGGGGCGCGCTGTATTTGGGTCTGGTGAGGTCGCTTAGAGGGGGAGGTAGACGACCTTCTTCGTCTTGAAGAACTCTTCCGAGAAGGTGGGGTAGAGGTCCTGCACCTCGACGATGCGCTTGTAGGGGCGGATCTCGGCTTGTAGCTCCCCACCCTTGAGGCAGATGAGTCCGTTGGGCATGCCATTGCGCTGCTCGTGGTGGACGAGCTTGCGGGTGAAGCCGACCAGCTCATCGAGGCGCATGACGGCACGGCTGACGACGAAGTCAAACTGCTCCTTCACGTCCTCGCCACGCCCGTGTAGCGTGCGTACGTTCTTCAGCCCGAGGGCTTCGGCGACGGCTGCTGCGACCTTGACCTTCTTCCCGATGCTGTCGACCAGTAGGAACTCACACTCGGGGAAGAGGATCGCCAAGGGGATGCCTGGGAAGCCACCGCCCGTACCGAAGTCGAGGATGTGCGTGCCGGGCTTGAAGCGGATCATCTGGGCGATGCCGAGCGAGTGGAGTACATGGTGCTCATAGAGCGCATCGATATCCTTGCGAGAGATGACGTTGATCTTCGCATTCCAGTCACGGTAGAGGGTGTCGAGCTGGGTGAAGTGCTCGATCTGCTCGGGGGTGAGCTGGGGAAAGTAGCGGGTGATGATGTCGATAGCGGTCATGCGGTCTTAGGGCTGGATATAGTTGAAGATGATGCTCTGTGGGCGGAGGAGCTGACGTACCTCTCGTAGGGGATGAAGATCTCGACGATCCCGATGGCGAAGGGGGCGATTTCGTAGGGATTGTACGTATAGGTCATGCCCTTGTCATCGAGGCGGAAGTTATCATTGCTCGTCAGGTCGGCAGCGTAGATACCGTCCCTGCTCTCCATCTCCTGAGCGCTCTTGCGACCGAACTCCTTGATGAGCGCACGCTGAAGGATCTTATTCAGCTCGGAGCCATAGCCGTCAATGAAGAGGTCTCCTTCGCTGATGACATCCTTACTCTTGCGGTCGAAGGTATAGTTCCCCGTAGCGGGCAGACCATGGGCAGCTCCAGCAGAGTAGGTGTACACGTCCTTCTGCATCGTGATGATGTGGTCGTCGTGATAGGTGATGTGGTTGAAGAGGGTCATCTCGCTCTTCATATCCTCCAGCTCCTTAGCGGAGAAGCCGAGGGAGTCAGCTCCGAAGAGGTATTCGCTACGCACCTCGCGCAGATAGCTATCTGCGGCTGCCTTCGGGCTCATGTTCGCATAAGTCTCACCGAAGAACGCCCCGCTGACGGCCTTGAGGAGCGCGGAGTCATTCGTCGGGTAGCGGAAGAAGAGCTCTACCTCTACGGACGATCCCTTGCGTGCTACCTGATTGTCGAAGTAGGTCGTGGAGATTACGATGGAGTCCCAGTCTAAGGGGCCATTGGGATCCTGTGTGCCTTCTGCGAGGGTCGAGTCGGCGCTCTGTGCGCTACCACTACGACCAGTACAGCTGGAGAGGGTAGAGCCTACGAGGCATGCAAAGAGGAGACAGAGAGAGGTGAGTGTGTAAAGTTGTTTCATTGCCGTAGCTATATCCTAGGGGTGGAAGGCGGGGTGCACCATCAGCGGTGAGCGTCTCGCACTTCGCGTCACAAAGATACTTATTTGTTCCTCAGCCTCATTCCCTTCGTCTTGTATAGGTGTCAGCGTTCGCAGCTATCCCTTCGTTCGCCTTGCAGTGAAGGGGGAATAGACCTTGCATCTCTCGGAGAGAAAAGTGGGGAGTAGTAGTGGAGTGACTCCCGAAGTGTGCGAATAATAGTTGCGGATGAGTGGCAGATAAATTCCGTCTACGTGCGTGGCTCTAAAATCTACGTACGTAGACCTATGGATTTACGTACTTGGTCATTAAGACTACGTGCGTGGATCGAGAAAAGCACTACGGGAAGCTGTGTTTTTCTTCACGGAAGTACGGCTTTTCTCTCTGCTGAATAAGCAAAATCGCTGTGGTGGGATGAGGCGCTACTAAGGGAGGATGGGGGTGCTGCGCGCCTCAGCTTGGTGTCGGATCACGGTATGCTCTTGTTGCTGATAGGGCAAGGCGTTAAGATATTTTATATCAGTAAAAAAAGGCGTAGGAAGAAGTCGGGAGGAGGTGCCTTGCCTGTGTATATTGAAATCTTTATATATTTGTAGTACCAAATTACACGCGAATCATAAACATATCATCAACTGCACCCTACCAATGAATCACCCACTCGTGCGGAGATACCGTCACCGAGCTCTGGTCCTTTGGCTGTCTGTCGTTTCGCTGCTCCTATTTATTGGGATCCAGGCGGCATGCTATGTCATTGCTTCACATCCTCGTTGGCTGTTTATTCTCTCCTTCTTCGTTCCGAATCTCATCGCTTTGACGTGGGGCGTACGCCTCGCGGATCGTCGTGGCTTGGAGCGTGGTATCATCCTCCTCGGTGTCGCAGGAGTTAGCTTTTTATTCATGGGCCTTTTGGGCATCGGCTGTCTTTACTTTAGTATCTAATACACCCCTTCCTCCTTACATATCCCCCGAGCGAAGTCACGCTCTCTACGCGCTGTGCTGCGCCCCGAAGGGGCATGGCAGAGGCTTCGTGCGCCCGCAATCCGTCTGATTGATGTAAATTTGTAGCTCCCATAGGTGGCTCCCTTCGCGAGAGGGTGTCCGTCTTAGGGTGCAAAAGCAGTCAACAGAATAAACTATATAGATACATTACGAAGTCCACTATTATGGAGTTAGCAACCGGGCACAGCCCCGAGGCTGTGGAGAATAGATGGTATGAGTACTGGATGCAGCACAAGCTCTTCCACTCGACCCCCGATCATCGCCCTGCCTACACCGTCGTCATCCCTCCCCCCAACGTCACGGGTGTGCTGCACATGGGGCACATGCTCAATAATAGTATCCAGGATATCCTCGTGCGCCGTGCACGTCAGCGTGGCTTCAATGCCTGCTGGGTACCCTGGTACCGACCACGCCTCTATCGCTACCGAAGCGAAGGTCGTCGGCCGTCTGGCAGCTCAGGGCATCCAGAAGCACGACCCTGACGCGCGAAGCCTTCCTCGAGTACGCTTGGGACTGGACGCGCGAGCATGGGGGTATCATCCTCGAGCAGCTCAAGCGCCTCGGTGCTTCCTGCGACTGGGATCGTACCGCCTTCACCATGGACGAAGAGCGTAGCCAGAGCGTCATCGACGTCTTCGTCGACCTCTACCGTAAGGGGCTCATCTACCGCGGCGTGCGTGTCGTGAACTGGGACCCCAAGGCACAGACTGCCCTCAGCGACGAGGAGGTCATCTATCAGGAGCAGCAGGGTAAGCTCTATTACCTGCGCTACTTCGTCGAGGGCGAGGCAGACAAGTATGTCGTCGTCGCTACGACCCGTCCCGAGACCATCATGGGGGACACCGCTGTATGTATCAACCCCAATGACGAGCGCTATCACTTCCTCCGTGGCAAGAAGCTCATCGTGCCTATCGTCGGCCGTGCAGTCCCCGTCATCGAGGACGAGTACGTCGACATCGAGTTCGGTACGGGCTGTCTGAAGGTCACGCCTGCACACGACGTCAATGACTATATGCTCGGTGAGAAGCACCAGCTCCAGACGATCGATATCTTCCACGACGATGGCACGCTCAACGAGCATGGCGGTGCCTACGCTGGCATGGACCGCTTCGACGTGCGTAAGAAGATCGAGGCTGACCCTCATCGCCGCTGGTCTGATGGAGAAGGTCGAGGGACTACACGAATAAGGTAGGTCACTCCGAGCGTACCTTCGTGCCCATCGAGCCTAAGCTCTCGATGCAGTGGTTCCTCAAGATGGATGGCCTCGCTAAGCCCGCCCTCGATGCGGTGATGAATGACGAGATCCGTCTGCACCCTGCGAAGTTCAAGAACACCTACCGCCACTGGATGGAGAACATTAAGGACTGGTGCATCAGCCGCCAGCTCTGGTGGGGCCATCGCATCCCAGCCTACTACCTGCCCGATGGTAGCTTCGTCGTCGCCGCAAGTGATGAAGAGGCGCTTCGTCTGGCACAGGAGAAGAACGCTGATCTCACCGCCGCAGACCTGCGCCGTGAGAGCGACTGCCTCGACACCTGGTTCTCCTCTTGGCTCTGGCCTATCACCGTCTTTGCTCCCGCACTGAGCGAAGGCAACAAGGAGCTCGAATACTATTACCCACCTCTGACCTCGTCACGGGGCCAGATATCCTCTTCTTCTGGGTAGCGCGTATGATCATGGCGGGCTACGAATTCCAGGGGAAGAAGCCCTTCGAGAACGTCTACCTCACCGGTATCGTCCGCGACAACCAGGGCCGTAAGATGTCCAAGACCCTGGTAACTCGCCCGATCCCCTGCTACTCATCGACAAGTATGGCGCTGACGGCGTGCGTATGGGGCTCATCATGAGTGCTCCCTGCTGGGGAACGATATCCTCTTCGACGAATCCCTCTGCGAGCAGGGTCGTAACTTCTGTAATAAGATCTGGAACGCCTTCCGCCTCGTGAAGGGCTGGACGGCCGAAGCTGCTGCTATGCCTCAGCCCGAGGCCTCGCGTCTGGCCTCCTACTGGATGCGTCAGGTGCTCAACAAAAGCGGCTACCGAGCTTGACGATCTCTTCGCTAAGTATCGTATCAGCGAAGCGCTGACCCTCGTCTACAAGCTCATCCGTGACGACTTCTCCTCCTCTTACCTCGAGCTCATCAAGCCTCGCCTACGGCTCGCCCATCGACGAGACGACCTGCCGTGAGGCGCTGGACTTCTTCGACGAGATCCTGCGTATCCTCCACCCCTTCATGCCCTTCATCACCGAAGAGCTGTGGCAGAACCTCGCCGAGCGTGCCGATGGCGAGAGCATCATGAACGCTCAGCAGCGCCCTGCCGAGGCCTACGATGAAGCCTTCCTCGCGCGCTTTGCTGCCGCTCAGGAGATCATCACCACCGTACGCAGCCTGCGTACGAGCAAGAACCTCTCACCTCGCGAAGCCCTTGCCCTCGAGGCAAGCCCCAGCTATCCCACCGAGCTCGATGAAGTCCTCATCAAGATGGCAGGCCTCTCTGCTATCGACCGTAGCGGCGTGCGTAGCGAGGGTGCTGTGACCTTCGTCATCGGGACGGACGAATTCGCCGTGCCTATGGCTGCCTACATCGATGTGGAGGAAGAGCTGAAGAAGCTCCGTGCCGACCTCGAGTACCAGCAGAAGTTCCTCGCTGGCGTAGAGAAGAAGCTGAGCAACGAGAGCTTCGTGAGCAAGGCTCCCGAGGCAGTCATCAGCCCTCGAGCGCAAGAAGAAGGCCGACGCTGAGAGCCGTATCGCCACGATCGAGCAGAGCATCCGCCAGCTCTCTGGCAACTAATCCTATCGCGATGCAACCACTGACCGAGCAACCCCAATACTCCTCGCAGGACCATCCCCTGGCTATCCATATCGGGAAGGTACTGGAGGAGAAGGCGGGTAAGCGCCTCCCCCCATTCGTCCTGCGCCTCCTCGAGCGCATCATCCATCAGCGGGAGATCAATGATGTCCTCTACCGCTATGGGCACCTTTGATGGTATGGACTTCCTCGAAGCCCTGATGGGGGAGTTCGCTGTCACGACCGAATGGGTACACCCCGAGCGCCTGCCCGAGTCGGGGCGCTGCATCTTCGTCTGCAACCATCCGCTGGGTGGTATGGACGGCATCTCCCTCTCCTACATGCTGGGGAAGCGCTACGGCGACGTGCGCTACATGGTCACCGACTTCTTGTATTACCTCCGCCCGCTCCAGTCGGTTTTCCTGCCGGTGAATAATCGCCAGGGCTCGCAGGGCCGTGAGTCGATCACGATGCTGCAGGAGGCGATGCGCTCCGACGTGCCTATCGGCACCTTCCCCGCAGGCTCCTGCTCACGTATCTTCGACGGCAAGTTGCAGGACCGCCCTTGGCATAAGACCTTCGTCTCGCAGGCCATCGCTAACGAGCGCGACATCGTGCCGCTGCACTACGTCGGGCAGAATAGCCGCCACTTCTACTGGATCTGGCATATCAAGGAGGCGCTGAAGATGAAGTTTGACCCAGGGCAAGCTCTCCTTCCCGATGAGCTCTTCCGTGCCCGTGGCAGTCACTTCAAGGTCATCGTCGGGGAGCCTATCTCCTGGCAGAGCCTGCGTGACAGCGGCCTTACGCCCCAGCAGGAGGCCCAGCGTATCCGTGCGCTGAGCTATCAGCTCCGCGATGAGTATGATGCTACACTGACCAAGCGCTGATGTTTACCACACCGATCATCGCCCCTATCTCTGCGGATCTCATCCGCCAAGAACTCACCCCCGACAAGCTCCTTCGCGCGACGAATAAGGGTGGGAACGAGATCTACGTCTTCCACGCAAGTACGGCTCCCGAGACGATGCGTGAGATCGGGCGCTTGCGAGAAGAGGCCTTCCGCTTCTACGGCGGTGGTACGGGGCGTGACTGCGACGTCGATGAGTTCGACCTCGCCGACGACGGCTATCGTCAGCTCATCGTGTGGGACCCCGCCGAAGGGGCTATCCTCGGTGGCTACCGCTTTATGTTCGGCGACGAGGTACAGATGGACGAAGCCACGGGGCGTCCACGCCTGGCGACGGCAGAGCTCTTCGAGTTCAGTCCCCGCTTCCTCGCAGACTACCTCCCCGTGACGATCGAGCTGGGGCGCTCCTTCGTCTCCCTGCCCTATCAGTCTACGCGTATGGGGGCTAAGAGCCTCTTCGCGCTGGACAACCTCTGGGATGGCCTCGGTGCGCTGACGGTGCTCAACCCTGCGATGAAGTATTTCTACGGCAAGGTCACGATGTATGAGGACTATGATCCCCACGCTCGCAACCTCATCCTCTACTTTCTCGACAAGCACTTTCCCGACCCCGACCACTTAGTTCGCCCCACCGATCCGCTGCCCATTGTCGTCGACGAAGCCGAGATCCGCGAGCTCTTCCCCACGGATGACCGTCTGGAGAACTACCGTGCGCTGAACAAGGCGGTGCGTGAGATCGGGCTGAACATCCCCCGCTGGTCAATGCCTACATGGCACTCTCGCCCGAGATGCGTGTCTTCGGCACGGCGATCAACGAGGACTTCGGCCACGTCGAGGAGACGGGTATCCTCATCGCTATCGACGAGATCATCCCCGACAAGCGTGTGCGCCATATCGAGACCTTCGACCCCGACAAGGCACAGAGCGATCTGCTATGGACCAACATCTCAAGACGGGTGCGACTGGTGAAGAGTTAGCCTGCCGCTATCTGGAGCGCCACGGCTACTCCATCCTCGAGCGGAACTGGCGCCACCAGCACCGTGAGATCGATATCATCGCCCAGTGGGGTGAGACGCTCGTCATCGCCGAGGTCAAGACGCGTGGCGTCGGGAGCTTTGCCGAAGCTCGCACGACCGTCACCCGAGAGAAGCAAGCCTTCCTCATCTCCGCAGCCAATGCCTACATCCGTCAGCGTGCCCTCGATCTGGAGGTGCGCTACGATATCCTCGCCCTCGATATAGAGGCTGATGGGAGCTACACGATAGAGCATATCCCCTCGGCCTTCTACCCGCAACTTGCGGGCCATCGCACAGGGCGCAAGTCGGGGCGCCCTCATCGGTAGTCCTTCGCCTCCAAGATATTCGCTCTCTCTATGCCTCAGCTCCATACTCCCGTCACGCTACCGCCCTCGCCTCCACGCTTGGGCTACGGGCAGCAAGCCCTCAGCTTCGGCTCGTGCTTCAGTGAGCATATCGGCGCTTACCTCCGTGATGGAGGCCTGCAGCTCCAGGTCAATCCCTTAGGGCATCCAGTACAATCCCCTCTCGATAGCAGCCGGCATCGAGCGCCTCTTCTTTGGTGAGCCCTTCACCGACGCAGACCTCTTCGAGCATGGCGGGCTCTACCACTCCTTCCTTCATCATGGGCGCTTCTCTGCCCGAGCGGCGGAGGAAGCTCTTCGTCTGATGAATGCTTCGTACGAAGCAGTGCAGACGGCGCTACCTCAGCTACGCTACCTGCTCCTCACCTACGGCACGGCCTATGTCTACCGCCTTGCGGGTGACGAATATGGCGGAGTCGCGGGTAGGGTAGTGAGCAACTGCCACAAGCTCCCCGAGCGGACCTTCGTCCGTGAGCGTGTGAGCTTAGGGACGCTCCTTCAGACTTGGCGCCCACTCATTGAGCGTCTTCGTGAGCGCTTCCCCGAGCTGACGATCATTCAGACGGTGAGCCCCTGTGCGTCATCTGCGTGACGGCGCCCACGGCAATGCCCTCAGCAAGGCGACGCTCCTGCTTCTCTCCGAGGCACTCACGGAGCAGTTCCCTGCGACTTGCTTTTATTTCCCCTCTTACGAATTGGTACTCGACGAGCTCCGTGACTACCGCTTCTATGCCGAGGATATGGTGCATCCCTCCCCCTTGGCACAGCGTATCGTCGCCGAGCGCTTCACCGCGTGGGCACTCGACGAAGCGGTGCAGAAGGCTTTGCCCTTAGCGCACCGCCTACATCAAGAGCTTCGTCACCGCCCCTTACATGCTGAGGGAGCCGAGCATACGGCACGCCTGGCCGCTCTCCGTGAGCGCGTCGCCGCCTTCCGCTCGCAGTACCCCTCCGCTCAGCTTCACGACTTACCCTTATGGATAGATTAGTTTCCCCATCCTTCTCTCCCGCCACCCTCGCTACGGCCTTTGCGGTCACGCCGCATCTGTCGCACGACAGGGCCGTGAGCCATATACTCACCGATAGCCGCTCGCTCCTCACGCCCGAGGAGACGCTTTTCTTCGCCATCCGCACGGAGTCGGGCGATGGGCACCGCTATATCGAGTCGCTCTATGAGCGTGGGGTAAGGAGCTTCGTCGTCGAGCAACTCTCGAGCGAGACGGAAGCGAAGTATAGCGGGTGCAACTGGTATGTCGTCACCTCCTCTATCACGGCACTGCAGGCGCTGGCACGCACGCACCGCGAGCGCTTTCCCCTGCTCCATACGATCGGTATCACGGGGAGCAACGGGAAGACCGTCGTCAAGGAACTGCTCTATCAGCTCCTCTCGCCCTGCTTCCATACGATGCGCTCTCCCCGTAGCTACAATTCGCAGATCGGCGTACCGCTCTCCGTGCTGAGTATCACGGCTACGGACGAAGTCGCCCTCATCGAAGCGGGGATCTCCCGCCCCGGAGAGATGGCTGCGCTGGAGGAAGTCATCGCGCCTCAGCTCGGTGTCTTCACCTCGCTCGGTAGCGCCCATCAGGAGGGCTTCGGCTCGCTGGAGGAGAAGCTCGAGGAGAAGCTCCGCCTCTTCGAGCGCTCTACCTCGCTCTTCTACAGCCTCGATACGCCCTTGGTCGCTGAGGCAATGCGTGAGCGCTTCCCCACGAAGTCCCACTACACCTGGAGTCATAAGGACCCTGCCGCCACGGTCTATGTCCGTACGACGGAGACGACGAGCACTACGACAGCGCTCGTCTGCGTGGTGGCTGGCGAAGAATATCCGCTGACCGTCCCCTTCACCGATGCCGCCTACCTTGAGGATGTCGCCTGCTGTCTGACCCTCGTGGCGGCCCTCGCGCCCTCAGCTCCTCACTGTGCCCGAAGCGTGGCGTGCCCTCACCAGCATCTCGATGCGTCTGGAGGTCAAGGACGGCTTGCAGGGCAATACCCTCATCGATGACGCCTACAGCTGCGACCTGCAGTCACTCTCCATCGCGCTGGACTTCCTGCGCCGTCGTGCTTCGGCTACGGGCGCTCGCCCCGTGCTCCTGCTCTCCGATATCGAGGGGAGCGGACGCAGTGATGCCGACCTCTATACCGAGGTCGCAGGCCTCATCCAGAGCTATGGCGTGGACGAGGTCTTCGCTGTCGGTGAGCATCTCACAGCTTCGGCGGGGCTCTTTGACGCTGGGCATACACACTTCTTCGCGACGACGAGCGAGCTTTTAGCTTCGCCCCTCCTGTCGCGTCTGCACGACTCCTGCATCCTCATCAAGGGCGCACGCCGCTTTGCCCTCGACCAAGTCTACCGCCGTCTCTCCTCCCGTGAGCACCAGACGGTGCTGGATATCGACCTCAGCGCTGTCGTGCACAACCTCAATCACTACCGCTCACTCCTGCCGCCCGAGCATCCGCTCATCTGTATGATCAAGGCCGATGGCTACGGGACGGGGGCCTTCGAGCTGGCGCGTACGCTCCAGGAGCACCGCGTCGACTACCTCGCCGTAGCTGTGGCGGACGAAGGGCGTGAGCTGCGTGACAAGGGCATCCGCACGCACATCATGATTATGAACCCCGAACTGTCGGTGGCAGATACCCTCTTCTCGCACCGCCTCGAGCCCGAGGTCTATAGTATGGAACTCCTCGAGGGGCTGTGCGAACGTGCGCGCATCGCAGGCATCACCGCCTTCCCTATCCATCTCAAGGTCGATAGCGGTATGCACCGCTTGGGCTTTGCGCCTGCCGACCTCCCTGCCGTAGGGGCTTATCTCCGTGAGCATCCCGAGCTGCGTGTCAGCTCAGTCTTCTCGCATCTGGCTACAGCCGACGAGCCCGACAAGCGTGACTTCACCGAGCGTCAGGCTAAGACCTTCATCGCCGCTACCGAAGCCCTTACGGCAGCCCTCGGCTATCAGCCGAAGCGTCACCTGCTGAATACGGCAGGTATCGAGCGCTTCCCCGAATACGCTCTCGATATGGCACGCCTCGGCATCGGCCTCTATGGGGGTGAGTGCTACGGGGCGCCCCGGGGTAGAGCCTATCGCTCGTCTGACGACCGTCCTCCTGCAGATCCGTGAGCTCCCCGCAGGCGAAGCTGTCGGCTATGGCTGTCGTGGCATCACCTCCCGCCCCTCACGCATCGCGGTCATCCCTATCGGTTATGCCGACGGCTTCTCGCGCCGTCTGAGCCGTGGTGCCTATTCGGTGCTCCTGCATGGCCGCCTGTGCCCGACCATCGGCAATGTCTGTATGGATGCCTGCATGATCGATATCACCGATGTGCCCGAGGCGCGGGTGGGGGACGAAGTCCTCATCTTCGGTGGTGAAGAGCGCCCTATCACGGTGCTTGCCGAAGCCTGCGACACGATCCCCTACGAGATCCTCACGACCCTCTCGACGCGCATCCAGCGTCGCTACTGGCGCGAGTAAGTCTCAGCTACCCTATATACAAGTACCCGCCCCATGGCTCGTCACTTAAGTGACCTGCCGTGGGGCTTACTTTTTCTCCATCATTGGGGGAGAGGGGGGACGATGTGTGGGGAGGGTCGTGAACCTATAGTGATCGCATCACCAACCTATATAGGGATGGTGAAGAAAGCTATATAGCTTTGCGAAGTGACCTATATTAGGTTGTTGCTCTGCGTAGTGAGAAAAGTTGCGGACGAGTGGCAGATAAGTTTGGACTACGTACGTGGCTCTAATATCTACGTACGTGGATATTTGGATTTACGCACCTGGTCTTTAAGACTACGTACATAGACAGAGGAAAACCACTGCGTGAAGGCACTTTTTCCCTTCGCGAGAAGGACACTTTTCCCTCCGCTGGATAAGAGGAATACTCGCGATAGGGCGAAGGGCTTGCTCGGTCACTTCGGGGAGGGATATCGTGGGGCTGGGTGTGCGATGCCTTAGCACAATAATAAATAGCGGGCAGGACTATAGGCAACAGTCTTATATTGGTCGGTGAGCGAACCAATATAGGTCGGCATCGTGACCTATATAGCTTCACCCGCTGACCAATATAGGTCGTGATACTTCTCTCTTGGGAGGTTCGTTCGCCTACCTATGGTGAACAGCTTTTTAGATGTGGTTAAGTGGCAGGGGTATAGCGTGGTAGTATTCACTACCTTCCTCGGGTGGTCTCAGGGTGCTCTTGGGCGGAGGGGAGGAAGTATGTCGGGGATTTTTTGACGAGTTTGCGGGTGGTGTCTTGTGTAATTCAAATGTTTGCACTACCTTTGCACCCGTTCTGAAAACGCTCCCACGCACCAAGGTGGTGAGTCGAACAAGGGAAAATGACTCTGTAGCTCAGTTGGTAGAGCAAGTGACTCTTAATCACTGGGTCGTGAGTTCGAGCCTCACCGGGGTCACCAAGAGAGCGGGTACTACATCTCAGTAGTACCCGCTCTCGCTGTATAGGGCCGTCGCGCAGCACGGCAGGTATCAGCTATATAGCTATCTTTGTAGGCATTGTAGTGTGTCCTGACCCTTCGTGGCGGGTCGCACATCTAATAGAGATATACATGAATTGGAAGCAATTTAACCGAGCAAATAACCTCGTGGGCTGGGCGATCTTCGCAGTCGCTACGCTCACCTATCTGCTCACGATCGGCCCCTCAGCGAGCCTGTGGGACTGTGCGGAGTTCATCGCTTGTGACTACAAGCTCGAGATCGGGCACCCTCCTGGCGCGCCCTTCTACATGCTGGTCTATAATGTGATCTCGCATCTGGGCGGTAGCCCTGAGCGTGCGGCACTGATGACCAATGCCACGAGTGCCGTGCTGAGCGGCCTCACGATCCTCTTCCTCTTCTGGACCATCACCCACATGGTACGCCGTGTGCTGACGCCTCGCGCGCATCTCGGCAAGCAGGGCTTTGAGCCCGCTGGTGAGGTGATGACGATGGGGCAGGCTATCGCTATCCTCGGCTCTGGTCTGGTGGGTAGCTTGGTGTACACGTTCTCCGACTCCTTCTGGTTCAGCGCTGTCGAGGCGGAGGTGTATGCCTTCAGCTCGCTCTTCACAGCGGTGGTCTTCTGGCTGATCTTCAAGTGGGAGGAGCGCAGCGAGTACGAGCGCTCGGACCGCTGGCTGGTGCTGATCGCCTATCTGATGGGCCTCAGTATCGGGGTGCACCTGCTGAACCTACTCTGTCTGCCCGCCATGGCGCTGGTCTACTACTACCGCCGTGCCAAGACACCCACGCTCAAGGGTAGTGCTCTGGCGCTCCTTGGCTCTTTTGCCCTCGTCGGGCTGATGATGTACGGGGTCGTGCAGGGTGTGCCTAAGCTCGCAGGGAAGTGGGATATGTTCTTCGTCAATACCTGCGGCCTCAGCTACAACCAAGGGCTGTATATCTACCTCGCGGTACTCGTCGCCGTCCTCATCTGGGGCGTCTACGAAGCCGACCGTGCGGTGCAGGATCCCAAGCTCCTCGGCTCACATCGCTTCCGTATCTCTATCGCCCTGTCGCTGATCTTGATGGGGATCCCCCTCATCGGGAATGGTATCGTCGCCCTCGCACTGGCGGCTGGTATCATTGCCTTCTTCTACCTATATAAGGTCTTCGCGCACGTGCCGTCCAGACGGTACAGATGTCGCTCGTGGCTATCGCTATGGGCTTCTCCTCCTACGGGGTGATCCTCGTGCGTGCGGTGGCTGACCCTCCGATGAATGAGAATGCACCTGCTGATGCCTTCTCGCTCCGCTACTATCTGGCGCGTGAGCAGTATGGATCGGCACCGCTCTTCTACGGCCCCTACCTTCGCGTCGCCCCTATAAGTACGGCGCCGACGGCCGTCCTGAGTTCGACGAAGGTGAGCCTACCTACGGCCGTGTCGATAAGGCTCAGCCTTCTGACCCCGACCGCTATGTAGCACGCGCTCCCAAGGATGAGCCCGTCTATGAGGGCTCGAGCATGATGCTCTTCCCCGTGTCTATGACCGTGGTCATGCGCAGATGTACAATACGTGGATGGGGCGTGCTGCCGATGATATGTCGCAGCCTACCTTCGGGGACAACCTCACCTACTTCTTCAACTATCAGCTGACCCTACATGTACTGGCGCTACTTTCATGTGGAACTTCGCCGGGCGCCAGAATGACCTTCAGGGTGACGGCGGCCTCCTGCGTGGTGGCGCTGCTACGGGTATTCCCTTCGTCGATAGCTTCTTCTACGGGGATAGCGATACCCACCCCGAGGACATGACGGCCAATAAGGGGCACAATGTCTACTACGCCCTCCCGCTGATCCTCGGGCTCATCGGCCTCTTCTTCCAGATCGGTCGCGGGCGTCGTGGTGTGGAGAGCTTCTGGGTGACCTTTATGCTCTTCTTCATGACGGGTATCGCCATCGTGCTCTACCTCAACCAGTATCCTGGTCAGCCCCGTGAGCGTGACTACGCTTATGTGGGATCGTTCTACGCCTTCGCTATCTGGGTGGGCTTCGGTGTGGCTGCTATCGCTACGACCGCCAGCCGCTATCTCTCCAAGCAGCCTGCGAAGAAGACCAGTGATGAGGACGCTCCTGTCACCATCTCTACGGCTGCTGCAGGTGTCGCTTCGCTGGTGCTCCTGCTCATCCCCATACAGATGGCAGGGCAGAACTGGGACGACCACGACCGCTCGGGTCGCACCGTCGCCAGCGACATGGGCCGCAACTACCTCGAGAGCTGTGAGCCGAATGCCATCCTCTTCTGCTACGGCGACAATGATACCTTCCCCCTCTGGTACGCACAGGAAGTCGAGGGTATCCGCACGGACGTCCGCACCGTCAACCTCTCCTATCTCTCGGGTGACTGGTACATCGACCAGATGAAGAAGCAGGCCTACGAAGGCAAGCCTCTGCCCCTCGGTCTCCTGCCCAAGTCCTATTATTACTACAACAACTACGCTCTCGTGAGTCCCAATGGAGGTGAGCGCCTGAGCGTCGAGGAGGCTTATAAGGCACTCCAGGGTCATGGCCCTGGTTCGCCTGCTATGCTGCCCTCGCCCGACCTCTATGTCGCCGTCGACTCGGCTGCTGTCGCTCAGCGCATCGCGAAGAGCTTCCCCGCACTCACGGGGCATATCACTCCCGACTTCTCACTGAGCCTGCACGGCCGTCAGTTCCTCGATATCGGTGGCCTCAGTGTCCTTGATCTCATCGCGGGCAATAAGTGGGAGCGTCCTATCTACTGGGCGATCACCTCGCCCCGCAATGCCTTCAATGGAATGACCGCCAGCATGGTGCAGACGGGTATGACTTCGCAGCTCCTCCCGCTCGCTCCACGTGTCGACAGCACGGGCCGTGCTATCGACTACGGTATCGGCAATCTGGATCGTATGTACGAGACGGTGATGACGAAGTTCCGCTGGTGCGGTGCTGATCGCCCGGGTACCTACTTCGATGAGAACGCCCGTGGCATCGTATCGACCCTGCGCAATCAGATCTTCACGCCTCTGGCTAATGGTTATCTCGAGCGTGGCGATAAGCAGAAGGCGCAGGCCATACTGAAGAAGTGTCTCCGTCATCCTCGAGGAGAACGTCCCCTATGAGACGAGCGCACTCTACTTCGCTGATGCCCTCTATCGTGCCGATATGCGTGCTGAGGCTGACCATGTGCTGCAGGCTATCGCACGCCGTGCGCTGAGCACGCTGACCTGGGCGGTACAGCTCCCTGCTGAGAAGCTCGAGGAGGTCTCGCGCCACGGTGAGCTGCAGGAGGCTTATACGGCTATTTCTTACGCTCTCGACTTCGCTAAGGACTACAACTCGCAGGCGCTCTCCCGCTATGAGCAGGAGATCGCAGCACTGCTCCGCCGTCTGGGCGTAGCTCAGTAGTCCGCCCTTCCGCCGATGATCGAGCGCATCCTCTGTCGGGTACCTATGTGGTACCGCATGCTCGTGCCTGGAGCGCGCTGGCGTATCCCCGCGCTCAAGGGCAAGAGTATCTACCTTACCTTCGATGATGGTCCGATACCCGAGGTCACGCCTTGGGTATTGGATCAGCTCGATGAGTTAGGGATCAAGGCCACGTTCTTCTGCGTGGCGGACAATGTGCGACGCTACCCCGAGCTCTTCGAGGAGATACGTCGCCGTGGTCACACGGTAGGCAATCACACCTATCATCATATCCAGGGTGTCTTCCACTCGACGAAGGAGTATATGCGCGACGTGTATGACGCGCATGAGCTCATCCACTCACGCTACTTCCGTCCGCCGCACGGGCACCTGCGCTTCTCGCAGAATCGAGAGCTTAGTCATAGCTTCGAGATCGTGATGTGGGATGTCGTGACGCGCGACTACAATGCCGAGCTCAGCCCGGAGACCATCGTCGGCTACGTGAAGCGCTATGCGCGCAACGGCTCGATCATCGTCTTCCACGACTCGCTCAAGGCGGAGAAGAATATGCGCGTAGCGATGCCCGAAGCCGTGCGCTGGCTCCAGAGTGAGGGCTATCACTTCCTGCGTATCGGCGATGCCCCTTGATATATAGCATGGGATGAAGATCGTAGAAGGTCTTGGTATGGGTATAAAAAAGCGGAGCTGACTTCCCAGCCAGCTCCAACCTATTAACCAAAACCTTAACTATGAAAAATCTTACATTTTCATTGCAAATATACAGATAAATATATTATCTCCAACTGCGGGAGAGGCCCCTTCTTAAGAAGGTCTACGCACCTCCCACCGTCACTTAAGCAATTCATATAGTTCATGACCAAGATCGAGCCCGCCCAGAGCGCTCAGCCTTCGACCGCCACCGCCCGCCGCGTCTATATAGAGACCTATGGCTGCCAGATGAATGTCGCCGACAGCGAAGTCGTCGCATCCATCATGCAGATGGACGGCTTTCACCTGACCGAAGACCCTGAGTTGGCCGATGCTATCTTCCTCAATACCTGCTCTGTGCGCGACAATGCCGAGCAGAAAGTCCTCAACCGCATCGCTTACTATCACTCCATCCGCCGCAAGAAGCGCCGCCGTATCATCATCGGCGTCCTCGGCTGTATGGCGGAGCGTGCCAAGGGGGAGCTGATCGAGAAGCACCACGTCGACCTCGTCGTCGGCCCCGATAGCTACCTCGACCTGCCGAATCTCGTCGGCGCTGTCGAGCGCGGGGAGAAGGCGATCAACGTACAGCTCTCCACCACCGAAACCTACAAGGATGTCCTCCCGCTGAAGATCGGCGGGCTCAACCTCTCGGGCTTCGTCTCCATCATGCGTGGGTGCAATAACTTCTGCTCCTACTGCATCGTGCCCTACACCCGTGGCCGCGAGCGTAGCCGTGAGCTGGAGAGCATCATCCGTGAGGTGAAGGACCTCGAGGCCAAGGGCTATCGTGAGATCACGCTGCTCGGGCAGAATGTGAATTCCTACCGCTTTGTGGACGGGGATCGTACGTATGACTTCGGTGACCTCCTCGAGCAGGTTGCCCTCGCCGTACCCACGATCCGCATCCGCTTCACCTCGCCTCACCCCAAGGATATGGACGACAAGGCCATCGCTGTGATGGCGAAGTACCCGAATATCTGCAAGCATATCCACCTGCCAGCACAGTCGGGCAACGACCGCATCCTCAAGCTCATGAAGCGCAACTACACCCGTGAGTGGTACCTCGAGCGCGTCGCGGCTATCCGCCGTGCTATGCCTGACTGCGCCATCACGTCGGATATCTTCTGCGGCTTCCACGACGAGAGCGAGGAGGACTTCCCCAGGATACGCTGAGCCTCATGCGTGAGGTGGTCTACGACAATGCCTTCCTCTTCAAGTACTCCGAGCGTCCTGGGACGTATGCCGCCAAGTACCTTATCGACAACATCCCCGAGGAAGAGAAGATCCGCCGCCTCAACGAGATGATCGAGCTGCAGACCCAGCTCTCGCTCGAGAGCAACCTGCGTGACGTGGGGAAGACCTTCGAGGTCCTCATCGAGGGCTTCAGCAAGCGCTCCCGCGAACAGCTCTTCGGGCGTAGCCAGCAGAATAAGGTAGTCGTCTTCGACAAGCAAGGCTACCGCGTCGGTCAATACGTGGACGTACGCATCGAGTCCGCCACGGCAGCGACCCTCATCGGGAAGCCCGTGCGCCCTGCCGAAGGCTATACGCCCGAAGCCGAGTAAGCGCGTCTCCGCTCCCTCTCCGAAGCATAGATACAAAAGCATCGCCCCCACAGATTTCGCCGAATCTGTGGGGGCGATGTCGCTTTACTCCCGTAGTGCAAGCCGCTTCGCTTGACTATTCGGATTTCACCCAATGCGCGAAGGAAAACTTCCCACGCACCTCGTGGAAAACTGCATACCACTACAGAGAAACCTTTGTCTACGTACGTGGTCGTTAAATCTACGCACGTGGATCATAGGATTTGCGTGCATAGACTTTATGACCACGTGCGAGGACGGAGGATTAGGCATAGTCGTGGACGCCTTTTCTTCGGCTGGGTAGCAAGAAATCCTGTGCTGGTCTGCGGTCGAGCGACCGTAAGAACGGACAGCGTCGCCGTAGAGGTGGACAGCTAAATATGGCTAATCTTCACGCTGATTATATCTTTGCAGAGGAATAGTCGGCTCCACTAATGCCGTCTATTGATCCAGGTTAAGTATGGCGAAGAAAGAAGCACAAACAGATATATGGGTACATGAGCTGCTCAAGTCAGCTCAAATCACGCTTTCTTATCAGGGCTCAGATGTCGATGAGCTGGATAAGGCGCTAAAGACGGCCTCCAAGGCGGGAACAGGCAAGGTAGGTAAGCCAGAGTTTATAGGAGTCGTGAAGGACTTTGTCCTCGTCATTGAGAATAAAGCGGAGACCTCTCAGCATGCATCTCGTGATAAGGATGGTAACTTGCTGGAGGATACTGCAAGCAAACAAGCCTATGCCCTGAATGGAGCATTGCATTATGCACGGCATATCATCAAGCATACAAGCTATAGGAAGGTCTTCGCTATCGGTGTTTCGGGAGATGAGAAGCGCCATTTGATCACTCCTGTTTTTATTGATGATAGCCTTTATTCAAGGGAACTTTCAGATGTAGAGACCTTTGTCTCCTTCAATGAAGCCAATATTGATTACTACTACCACCGTGAGGTGCTTAAAGAAACGAGTGCGGAAGAAAAGACCACTGCGGAGATTCTCAAAGATGCAAAGACTTTGCACGAGATGCTGTGGAAGGGCGGGCTGACCAATCAAGGGAAGCCCCTTGTTGTGTCGGGAATCTTGCTTGCTCTGCGAGAGGAGAGCTTTAAGGGGTTTTCTGTTGACGACTTGACAGGAGATACTATCAAGTCTGATGGGCAGAAGATTTACGATGCGATTAAGGCTAATCTGAAGCGTGCCGATGTGTCGCCTGAAACGAAGCGTGATAAGATCCTCGCTAAGTTTGCTGTGATACGCGATACACCAAAGATTAATTACAAAGACCCTGAAGACTCAGCGTACACTCTTGAGAGAGTACACGGAGTTCTTGCGCACGAGTATTCATGGCTCTATCCGATATGCTCAGTCTGCGGATGATTACCTCGGCATGTTCTACGGAGAGTTTATGTCCTACTCGGGGGAAGATGGGCAGAGCTTGGGCATCATCCTAACACCAAAGCATATCACCGAGCTATTCTGTGATCTCATTAGCCTAAAGCCAACAGATCGAGTGCTTGATCCGTGCTGTGGGACTGCTGGCTTCCTGATCGCAGCGATGCACTCGATGCTTAAGCAAACGGATGATGAGATGGAGCAGCGAGCCATACGCAAGGAGCGTCTTATGGGCATTGAGTTGCAGGACTACATGTTTACCATTGCCACGACCAATATGATTTTGCGAGGCGATGGCAAGAGTAACCTACATAACTTCGACTTCCTTGCCGAGCCTGCATCTAAGATCCAGACGGATATGCCTTGCACTGTGGGAATGATGAATCCCCCCTATTCGCAAGGGAGCAAGGAGGATCCTGATAAATATGAGATTGCCTTTACAGAGCACTTGCTGGATTCGCTCTGTGAAGATGCACGAGCTGTTGTCATTATACCCCAGTCTGCCGTCACGGGGAAGACTACTGTAGAGAAGGGGATTAAGAAGAATATCCTCAAGAAGCATACACTGGAGGGGGTGATTACCCTCAATACGAATACCTTCTATGGTGTCGGGACGAATCCCTGCATAGCCATCTTTACCGCTCATGTTCCCCATCCACCACAGAAGAAGTGTAAGTTTATCAACTTCGAGGATGACGGCTTTGTTGTCGCTAAGAATGTTGGTCTCAGGGATAATGGGACGGCTGCCGACCGTAAGCAGCATCTACTCGATGTGTGGCACGGACGTACTGAGAGTGAGAGTAAGTTCTGTGTAGAGACCACCATTGAAGCGGAGGATGAATGGCTTCATTCATTCTATTATTTCAATGATGAGATCCCCAGTGAGGAAGACTTTCGAAAGACGATGGCAGACTATCTTACCTTTCAGTTTAATATGATTACCCACGGAAGAGCCTACCTCTTTGATAATGAAAAGAGTGATGAATAAGGAGTTGAAATTATCAGGTAGAGAATGGAGAGAGTTCCAATTGGGGTGTGATGAGTTTGTTGTTTCAGGAACAACTACAACGCCACCCTTGGACTTAATAGCAGGTGGATATACGCCTCGTATAACTTGTGCGGCAACCGATAATGGATATGACGATAGCTACACGAATGCGCCAACAGAAAAAGGAGGGGTTCTCACAATTGATAGTGCGACGATAGGTTATGTTAGCTATCAAGGTGCAGACTTTATTGCTACGGACCATGTAGAGAAGTTGTCACTGAGCAAGGTGAAGATGGAACGATATATTGGTCTATTCCTTAAGGTCTGTATTGATAAAGCCTGTCAAGGTAAGTATGGCTATGGTTATAAATTCTCGCAGCGTAGGATACGAAGACAGATTATCCTTTTGCCTGTCCAATCAGACGGTACACCTGACTGGGAGTTTATGTCAGCCTTTATGCAGCGAGTGGAGCATGAGACTCTCAGCCAAGCCTTAGCATTCTTCAGATCGAAGGAGTGTGATAATATGTTAATGGGGGGTAAAATGTTGCCCTTCTATATAGGAGATGTTCTATCCATAGAGAATGGCGTACGCCTTACCAAGGCCGATATGCGCGAGGGTATAAGACCTTTCATTGGGGCTTCTGAATCCAATAATGGAGTGACGGGCTTCATTGATAATACAAACTCCAGTCTGGCAAGCAATGTCCTTGGGGTGAATTATAATGGTAGTGTTGGCTTCTCCTTCTATCATCCTTACGAGGCTCTCTTCTCGGATGACGTGAAGCGTGTGCACTGGAAGGATGAAGAGGCAAACAATAAGTACACCTTACTCTATCTGTCCACAGCGATCTCACAGCAGAAAGGGAAGTATGCCTACGGCTACAAGTTCAATGCGCAGCGGATGAAGCGCCAACTTATTCTACTTCCAGTCCTTGATGATGGTACCCTTGATTATGCTCTGATGGAGCATACAATGAGGGTAATGGAGTATGAGGCGCTCCGTAAATATATGAGCGAAATCGCAGTATGATCAAACTCTTCCCTCTCGATTAAATAAAGAATGGGAGGTAGTCTGAAGGGTGGCTACTATGTTGGCTGGTTGCGAGGATGATACTACTTTCTCCTTGTGCG